>Ga0209253_10000033_pt1 | contig 88370 bp, 79 predicted proteins | sample FrelakmetBRP12BR_FD_187145 | JGI IMG/M metagenome (GOLD analysis project Ga0209253, IMG submission 187145) | Freshwater lake sediment microbial communities from the University of Notre Dame, USA, for methane emissions studies - BRP12 BR (SPAdes)... | ecosystem: Environmental > Aquatic >...
CAGCGGGAACAGGCACGACCCGAAGGTGTTCACGCAATTGCCGCCCGGCGCCGAGATGCTGATCTCGGGGCCTACGTCCGAGAACCCCACCTTGGTTCCGACGTGGCGCAAACCGCCGACCCCGATCGCGCCCGGGCAGTTGGCGGGCCTGCCGACGGCATGTCCCGCGTCGTTTCCCGCTGCCGCGACGACCACCACGCCGGCGGCGGTCACGGCGCTGATCGCGGCGCCATAGGTTGGACCACACGCCTCGACAGACCCCAGGCTCAGGTTGATCACGCGCGCCGGATTGTTGTTGACGGGCGCCGGACCGCCGAGCGACCCGGCCGGCACCGCAAGACCCGCGGCCCAGTACATGCCCGCGACGACGTCCGACAGATACCCGCCGCACTTTCCCAGCACGCGCACGGGCAGTACCCGCACGTTGCGTCCCACGCTCGCCATGCCGATGCCGTTGTGGGTGGCGGCACCGATCAGCCCCGCGGTCTGCGTGCCGTGCCAGCTGCTGTCGGCAGCGCCGCCATTGCCGCAACCCTGGAACACGCCGCCCACCTGCGCATCCTCGGCAGCGGTGATCCAGTCGCCCGGATCGGAAGGATCGGCGTCGCGCCCGTCACCGTCGTTGGCCGTGCTGAAGTCACCCGCCGAATCCTCCGACACGAAGTCGTAGCCCGGCAGCAACTTGCCCGCCAGGTCGGGGTGGTCGGCCCGCACGCCAGTGTCGAGCACCGCGACCACGATCGCGGGCGAGCCGGTGGTGATGTTCCACGCCGCCTCGGCGTTGATGGCCGACACGATCGTCGAATCCGGGGCGCGCAGGTACCACTGGCCGACCGCCGGCGTGATCGTCGTCTGCCCACCCGAGTAGCGCGGGTCGTTGGGCGCGGCGGCAATGCGCACGCGCTGGTCGACCTCGGCGTATTCGACGTCGGGATCGGCCTGCAGCCGCGCCACGAGTTCGCTCGAGCGCAGGCCGCGCGCATGCAGCACCTGCGTGCGCGGCGCGATCGCATGGCCGTCGGCCAGCGCGACGCCGATCCGCTGCGAAAGAGCCGCGGCATGTTGAATGCGCATGTCCGAGCCGGTCCGTGCGGACAGCGCCGCCTCGCGCATCAGGCTGCCATCGGCGCGGTACTTGACGATCACGCGCGCCTGACCCGGATGTTCGGCGGGCACCGTGGCGCGCCGGCCCGTCGACCCGGAGTCGCGCGCGGTGGGCGCCGCCGCAATCGCCGGCAACGCCAGCACGGCCAAGATCGAAAGGTATTTCTTCAAGCTCGGCTTCACTCGATCGCGCTCCGAAGGGTCGGCATGGGGTTGGGGGAAGGGTTCAACGCGACGCCTCGCTTGCGGGGCGTGCTGGCAGGCGTTGCCGGGCATCGCGTTCGATGCCCAACGCGAACGTGCGATCGGCCGCGATGCGCGCCATCGCATCGCGGCACTCAGGCTCCGAGTGGCAATCCAGCGTCAGGTAATAGCGGCGCGGCCCGTCCTCGACGGCATTGCGCGCCGCGACGTGCGCCAGCCGCGACGCACGATCGCTGACCTGCGCCGCCGACGGCCATTCGTTGGTGGTCGTCAGGATCACACGCAGCCCGGGCACCGGGGCTGTATCAGCCTGTGCGCAGGACACCAGGGGCAGCACGGCTGCAACGGCCCATTGCCGCCAGGGTCGAATCGACATGTTTGAAGCCTATCGGAAAGTTCGACATCGAGGGGTTTCCCCCGGTAAGGACCGGTGCGACGAAGAGAGCCGCGTGAGCGGCTCTCTTCGCGATGCGCATCGGGCTTGGCCTATCTGGCGTTCATCAGCGCGACCGTGGTATCGAGCATGCGGTTGGAGAAACCCCATTCGTTGTCGTACCAGCACAGCACCTTGACCAGGTTGCCGTTGGTCACACGCGTCTGCGGCGCGTCGAACACCGAGCTGCGGCTGTCGTGGTTGAAATCGCTCGAGACCAGCGGCTCGGTCGAATAGCCGAGGATGCCCTTGAGCGCCCCCGTCGAGGCCGACTGGACGATCGCGTTGACCTCGTCCTTCGTCGTGGCGCGCGAAGCCACGAAGGTCAGGTCGACCACCGAGACGTTGATCGTCGGCACCCGCATCGCAAAGCCGTCGAGCTTGCCGTTGAGCTCGGGCAGCACCAGGCCGACCGCGGCCGCGGCACCGGTCTTGGTCGGGATCATGTTCACCGCGGCGGCACGCGCGCGGTGCAGGTCCTTGTGGAACACGTCGGTCAGCACCTGGTCGTTGGTGTAGCTGTGGATCGTGGTCATCAGGCCCGCGACGATGCCCAGCTTGTCGTGCAGCACCTTGGCCACCGGCGCCAGGCAGTTGGTCGTGCAACTGGCGTTGGAGATCACCGTGTGGCCCGCCTTGAGCAGCTGGTGGTTGACGCCGTAGACGATCGTGGCGTCCACATCCTTCTCGCCCGGGGCCGAGATCACCACCTTCTTGGCGCCGGCTTCCAGATGCGCGCCGGCCTTGGCCTTGCTGGTGAACAGCCCGGTGCATTCGAGCACCACGTCGACGCCGAGTTGCTTCCACGGCAGCTCGGCCGGATTGCGCATCGCCAGCACCTTGATGCGGTCGCCGTTGACCACCAGGCAGTCGCCATCAGCCACCACCGTGCCCGGGAATTTGCCGTGCGCGGTGTCGTACTTGGTCAGGTGGACATTGGTGGCGACGTCGCCCAGGTCGTTGATGGCGACGATGGAAAGATCCTTGCCGGCCCGGCCCGACTCGTACAGAGCGCGCAGCACGTTGCGGCCGATGCGGCCGTAGCCGTTGATTGCGACTTTGATGGTCATGAGAAGAGTCCTCCGAAGTGTGTGAGATCAGGGTCGGCAGCCGAACCGGCCGCGCCCGGCATGGCGGAAATAGGTGTTCTCACCGGGGCGGCCGGATGGGTCCCGAGAGCAATGCAAATTCTGCGTCGACATCGTTTCAGCGCGCCAGCACCGAACGCACGGTGTCGGCCACATTACCCGACGTGAAGCCGAAATGCTTGAACAGCACGCCGGCCGGTGCGCTCTCGCCATAGCGGTCGATGCCGACCACCGCGGCACAGCCGTACTTCCACCAGCCATCGGTGACCCCGGCCTCCACCGCGATGCGCGGCACCTTCGGCGGCAGCACCTGGGTCTTGTACGCGACGCTCTGCCGGTCGAACACCGTCGTCGAAGGCATCGAGACCACGCGCACCGCGATGCCGTCACGCGCCAGCTCGCTCTGCGCATGCAGCGCGAGCTGCACCTCGGATCCGGTGGCCAGCAGCACGGCCTGTGCCTTCCTGCGCAGGCCCACCTCGCTCGGCTCGGCCAGCACGTAGGCGCCGCGCGCGATGTCGTCGAGTCCGGCCTTGGGCGCATAGGCCAGGTTCTGCCGGCTCAGCAGCAAGGCGCTCGGCCGGTCGCGCGCCTGCAGCGCCGAGGCCCAGGCCACGGTGGTCTCGGCCGAATCGGCCGGACGCCACACTTCCAACCCGGGAATCAGCCGCAACGTGGCGGCATGCTCGACGCTCTGGTGCGTCGGGCCGTCCTCGCCCAGGCCGATCGAATCGTGGGTAAAGACATGGATCACGCGCTGCTTCATCAGCGCGGCCATGCGGATCGCGTTGCGGCTGTAGTCGCTGAAAGTCAGGAAGGTGCCGCCGTACGGGATGAACCCGCCGTGCAGGGCTACCCCGTTCATGATGGCGGCCATGCCGAATTCGCGCACGCCGTAGTTGATGTGGCGCCCGCCGTTGGGCTGCCCGTCGTCGGCGAATCGCAGCGCCGGCGTGCTCGACGTATTGGTCAGGTTCGAGCCGGTGAGATCGGCCGAGCCGCCGAGCAGCTCGGGCAGCACCTTGGTGAAGACTTCGAGCGCGGTCTGGCTGGCCTTGCGCGTAGCCACGGTTTCGCCCTTGCTGTGGGCTGCCACTGCGGCGTCCACCGCCGCCTGCGCAAAGCCCGCGGGCAGATCGCCGTTCATGCGGCGCGTCAGCTCGACCGCAAGGTCCGGGAACGCGGCGCGATACTGCGTGAAGCGGTCGTTCCACCGCGCCTCGCGCTCGGCACCGGCCACGGCCGCATCCCATTGTTCATACGCCGCCTCTGGCACCACGAAGGGCTCGGCCGTCCAGTCCAGCGCCGCGCGCGTCAGCCTGACCTCATCGGTGCCCAGCGCTTCGCCGTGCGCCTTGGCCGTGCCGGCGCGATTGGGCGAGCCTTTGCCGATGGTCGTGCGGCAGATGATCAGCGTCGGTCGGATCATCGACTGCCTGGCCTGCGTCAGCGCCGCGTCGACGGCGTCCACATCGTGGCCGTCGATCGGACCCGTCACGTCCCAGCCGTAGGCCTCGAATCGCTTGCGAACATCGTCGACGTACCAGGGTCGTACCGGACCGTCGATCGAGATGCCGTTGTCGTCGTACAGCGCGATCAGCTTGTTCAGCTTCCAGGCGCCGGCCAGTGCGCAGGCCTCGTGGCTGACGCCCTCCATCAGGCAGCCGTCGCCGAGGAAGACATAAGTCCGGTGATCGATCACCGCGTGCCCGGGACGGTTGAATTGCGCCGCCAGCAGCTTCTCGGACAGCGCCATGCCGACCGCGTTGGCCAGCCCCTGGCCCAGCGGGCCGGTGGTGGTTTCCACACCCGGCGTCACGCCGACCTCGGGATGTCCCGGCGTCTGGCTGTGCAGCTGCCGAAAGCTGCGCAGCTCGCTCATCGGCAATTCGTAGCCGCTCAGGTGCAGCAGCGCGTAGAGCAGCATCGAGGCGTGTCCGTTGCTGAGCACGAAGCGGTCGCGATCGATCCATTGCGGATGGTCGGGGTTGTGTCGCAGATGACGCGCCCACAGCGCGACCGCCACTTCGGCCATGCCCATCGGCGCACCCGGATGACCGGAATTGGCCTGCTGGACCGCGTCCATCGCCAAGGCGCGGATCGCGTTGGCCATCAGTTGGGTATCGTGTCGTGAGGGGGATGGCATGGCGCGGGCGCGTTCGTGATACGGATAGGCCGGGCAACGGCGAAACAGCGAATTCTACCGACGCGCCTCCTGGGCTCGACTCGTGCCGACCCATGCTCGAATGCATCGCAGTTGAGATGGCTCAAGTGGCACAGCCGCGCCTGTGCCACGCTGGTTCGCATTGCATTTGCAGCCTCGATTCCATGCGTCATGCAGCCCTGACGGTGATGAACGACGAGCACCAGGCGATCGCCGCCATGCTGCGCTCGGTGTCGATGCTGGTTGCCCAATCGCGGCGCGACCAGAAGCTGCCCGACTTCGGCTTGCTGCGGGCGATGCTGTTCTACCTCGACGAATTCCCCGAGCGCCTGCATCACGCCAAGGAAACCCAGCTGTTGTTCCCCAAGGTGCGCGAACGGCGCCCGGATCTGGCCCCCGTGCTGGACCGGTTGAATGCCGATCATGCGCGCGGCGAGACGGCGATCCGTGCCCTCGAGCGCGCGCTGGTGGCGTTCGAGATCCTGGGCGAGTCGCGGCGCGACGCCTTCGAGCAGGCGACGCAGCGCTATGTCGGCGCATACCTTCACCACATGGCCGTGGAGGAGACGCAGGTATTGCCCGCCGCGCGCGAATGCCTGACCGAGGCCGACTGGGTGGAGCTCGACGCGGCATTCGAATCCAACCGCGACCCGTTGACCGGGCACCCGGCCTCGGACGAGTATCGGGCCCTCTTCAGCAGGATCGTCGCCGCGGCGCCCGCGCCGATCGGCCTGGCCTGAGCCCTGGCCGGCGGCGGCGCGGCGCATACACTGCGCTCCCGATGCGCGCGCGCAACCTAAAGGCCTTGATCCTCGCCGCCGGCCGCGGTGAGCGCATGCGCCCGCTCACCGACCACACACCCAAGCCGCTGCTTCGCGTACGCGGCAAGCCGTTGATCGAGTGGCACATCGAGGCTCTGGCGCGCGCCGGCGTGACCGACATCGTGATCAACACGGCCTGGCTGGAGGAGCAGTTCCCCGCCGCGCTCGGCAACGGCGAACGCTGGGGCCTGGCCATCGAGTACTCGATGGAGGGCCGCGACCATGGCGGCGCGCTCGAAACCGCGGGCGGCATTGCCAAGGCGCTGCCGCTGCTGGGCGCGTGCTTCTGGGTGGTGTCGGGCGACATCTTTGCGCCCGACTTTGATTTCGACCCCGCCACGGCGCAGGCGTTCGCGCAATCGTCGCGCGACGATTCGCTGCTGTGGCTGGTGCCCAACCCGTCGTTCAACTCGAGCGGTGATTTCGCGCTCGACGATGCGGGGCGGCTGCACCGCCCGGCCGCCGAGGCAGAGCGCCGCTGGACCTATGCCAACTTCGCGTTGATGCGCGAGCGCCAGGTGGCGGGCGTTCCACCGGGCGTGCCGGCCCGGCTGGGGCCGTTGCTGTTCGCCAGCGCCGCGCAGGGGCGCCTGGCTGGACGCGCCTGGTCAGGCATCTGGCACAACCTCGGCTCGGCCGAACAGATCGACGCGGTCAACCGTTCGAGCGCGTAGGTCGCGATCGGCGGGTCACGCGTCAGAGCCGCAGGCTGGCGCCGGCCCGGCAGCCCTGGGCGAACGCCTCTTCGAATACCGAGTAGCCCGACAGGTCAGCATGGGCGAAACACAGCCTGTCGCGCTGCCGGGCCAACGCGCGCAAGGCCGGGTTCGAGCGCAGGCCCGGCACGGGGGTGCTCATCGCGTGGCCGTAGCGCATCAGGTCGATGCGCTGGACCTTGCCCGGCAGGTCGGGGTGCGCAAGAGCCAGATCATCGACGACGGCGCGGGCCCAGATCGAGGCTGCTTCGTCGCCGAGCAGGCCTGCACGGTCGCGCTCGGCAAGCGCCCAGTACGCCGTCAACACGGTCGGGCCGGGCGCGGCGTGAAGGCTCTGGTGCTGCGCATCCACATAGCCCAACGACGGGCCTTGATAGCGCACGTTGTCCCACGACGCCGGCGCACCGGTGGCCCGATCGAGCAAGGCCGAGCCGAGTTGCAGGTTGGCCACCACCCAAGGCGAGTAATGCTGGGCCGCCACCGCATCCGCGAGCGCGGGCGGCGGCGCGTCGAGCATCCGCGCGGCAGCCAGCAGCGGCACCGCGAGCACCACGGCCCGCGCAGTCCAGATTTCCGCACGGCTCGATGCCTCGTCCCAGCACAGCACCTCGACTTGCGAGCGCATCGGTGTGACGCGCAGGACGCTGCGCCCGGTGTGGAGCCGCTCGCCGCGAAACGGCTGGACCAGGCGCTCGACCAGCCAGGCGTTACCCTCGGGCCAGGTGAACACCGCGTCGCGTTCACCGGTCTCGTCGCCCGGCGCCCAGAAACCATGGCGACTGGCGAAGTAATGCAGCCCCGCCCAGGCCGACACGGTGCGTGCGTCGGCGCCATAGTCGTCGCGACACGCGTAGTCGAGGTACCAGCGCAGTTGCGGATCGTCGAACCCCTGCGCGTCCAGCCAGCGCGCGAAGGTGACGCGGTCGAGCGCGTCGTGGGCGGGCGTCCATGCCGCGCGCTCGGTCGGGATCGCGAATTCGAGCTCGCGCTGTGCCGACCTTACGGCGGCCGCGAACCTGCGGTACTGACCCCATGCGGCCGACCCCGGCGTAGCCGGCGGCAGGAGCCCGTCATGCCACTGTCCGTCGATGAACAGACGCTCCTGCGGGCTGTGACACAGATGACGCTCATCGGCCACCGTGCGTCCCATCACGCGGCGCAGCAGCCCCAGTTCGTGCAGCAGCTCGGCGACCTCGACGGCCTGCGGCCCCGGCAGCGGCAGGTAATGGGCGCCGAGCGGGCAGCGCATGCCGCCGATCGAATGCCCGCGACTGTTGCCGCCCGGCTGGTCCTCGAGCTCGAGCAGGTGCACCGCATCCACGCCACGACGGCTGAGCGTGCGGGCCGCGGCGAGCCCGGCGATGCCGGCACCGATCACGACCACGTCGGCACGACGACGCACGGCTGCCTCCGCCGTCGGGCGCGATGCCGCGTCGCGCAGCCGATGCCCGCGCGCATGCTCGGCGCCAAGCCAGGCGACCGGCCATTCGCGCCCCCGGTCGCGGCCACAGGCTGCCAGCGCCAGCGACGACGCCGCGAGCAGCAGCGTGCGACGCGCTATTGATGGACCTTGCCCCATTCCTCTTCGTAGGTGTGCACCAGCACCTGGTTCGACAGGCGGTTCGGCGTGGCCGGAACGCGCGCCATGTCGGGGGGAAACTGCAGCAAGGCCGGCAGGGCCTGCGGGGTCAGAAAGCGCAAACCCTCGGGCAGCGTGCGCGGCGGCACCCAGGGCCGACGCCCCATCAGGACGAAGCCCCATTCGCCGAAGCTCGGCACATGGGCGTGGTAGGGCGTGGCGACCAGGTCCGCGGCCTCGATCGTCGTCACCACCGTCCAGAAGCTGCGCCGCGCCAGCAGCGGCGAGGTGGTCTGCACCACGGCGAACCCGCCCGCGGCGAGATGCTGGTCCACACGCTGATAGAAGGTCGTCGTGTAGAGCTTGCCCAGCGAGAAGTTCGTCGGATCCGGGAAATCGATGACGATGGCGTCGAATATCTCGGGGCTGGATTCGAGCCAGGTGAACGCATCGGCGTGGATCACCCGCAGCTTGGGTGAGCGCAGTGCCCCCCGATTCAATTGCGCCAGCAGTTCGCGTTCGGCGAACAGCCGGGTCATATGGGGATCGAGTTCGACCAGCACGATCTGCTCGACGCTCGGGTACTTCAAGACTTCGCGCACGGCCATGCCGTCGCCACCGCCGAGCACGAGCACCTTGCGCGGCGCGCCCTGCGCCGCCAGCGCCGGATGAACCAGCGCCTCGTGATAGCGATATTCGTCGCGCGAATGGAACTGCAGGTTGCCGTTGAGGAACAGCCGGATCCCCGCCGGACCCGAAGTGACGATCACGCGCTGGTAGTCGCTGGATTCGCGCACGATCACGCTGTCGCCGTAGAACCGGTCCTCGGCCCAGGTCGTCAATGCGTCCGCACCCAGCATCGCCACCACGAGGCAGGCGAAGACGAACAGGCAGACGCCGGCCTGCGCGGCCAGATGCCGGACCTCGCCGCGGAACAACCACAGCGCCCAGGCGGCCACGGCCACGTTCAGCAAGCCGAACAGGACACCGGTTCGCACCAGGCCCAGCTGCGGCACGAGCAGCAGCGGGAACGCCACGGCGACGGCCAGCGCGCCGAGATAGTCGAAGGTCAGCACCTGCGACACCAGCTCCTTGAGTGCATAGCGCTCGCGAAAGTGCCGCTTGAGGATGCGCATCACGAGCGGTATCTCCAGCCCCACGAGAATGCCGATCACCAGCACCAGGCCGTACAGCAGGACGCGAAACGACAGCACGCTGCCCGCTGGCAGGACACTGTGCGCCGCGAACAAGGCTGCCGGCATCAGCCCGCCGATCAGCCCGACCAGCAGCTCGACGCGCAGGAACTGCGCGACCAGTTCGCGCTCGACGTGGCGCGACAACCATGAGCCCAGCCCCATCGCGAACAGGTAGGTGCCGATCACCGTCGAGAATTGCAGCACCGAGTCGCCGAGCAGATAGCTCGCCAGCGCGCCGGCGGCCAGTTCGTAGACCAGGCCGCATGCGGCGACGACGAATACCGAGGCCAGCAGCGCGACCTCGCCGGGGCGCGGTGCGGTTGCGGTCACCGAGGTGTCGATCGGAGTGATATCAATGCACGAGCGCAGTCGCGTCAGCGTTCTAGCCGTGGATCGCCGCGGCCACGATCTGCCCGATCGCGATGAACATCGAGCCGACGACGATGGCCAGCGCGACGTTCTTCTTCTCGCATAGCTCGTCCCACAGCTTGTACGGGGTGATCTTGTCGATCACCGCGAAGCTCAGCCACAACACCACCACGCCGATCACCGCGTAGAGGATCGTTCCCAGAATCACGCTGGGTTTCAGCCATTCGAGTCCCATGGTCCACACCTCCTGTCAGAACCTGCACTGCGGCTACTTGTGGCCCCCACCGGAGCTGTAGCCGCCAAACGAGCCGCCGCCACTGCGAAAGCCCGAACCGCTGCGCGCACCGCGCAGACATTGCTGATACTCGTTGCTGGCCTCGCCGAACGCGGCCCGGATCTGGGCGCAGTCGTTGTCGCGGCTGGTGCAGAAGCCCGCAGCCAGGACCACCAGCACGACCGCCACGACCAGAAGCGCCTTCGCGAGCCCGCTGTCGATTGAATGGCGGCTGAGGGTCGCGACATCGCGGCGCAACGCCGAGCCTGCCCCAGGCGCCAGACTGAACGCTCGCGCCAGTTGCTCGGTGCTCAGCGTGGCGCCTTCGGACCAGGTCACCTCGTTGCCGGTCTGCTCGCGTGACAGCCGTCGGCTGCTGGCCGATCTTGTGCCGTGGAAATCGGTGACCGCTGCGCGTTCCTCGCGCCGCACGCGCCAGTAGAACTCGCCCAGCACCCAGGTCACCTTGGCGCTATAGCTTTCGCGTTGGTTGTAGGCCTTGCCCTGCCAGGTCGCCGTGTCGCCGCGCACCTGGGGCACGCCGGTCAGGGGCTTGGCCCAACTCCAGCCGTCCTCGCTGTCGACCAGGAAGACGAAGCCCTCGGTGCGGTGGAACAACAGGTATTCGCGCCAGAACGTCTGTTCCTCGTCGTCGTCGGTCGGAATGTCGCAGCGCTCCTGGTAACCGACGACCTGCCATTCGGTCTCGGGTCCATCGAGAGCCAGCCGTCCCGTGCTGCCGAGCGGAATCTGCGGCTCGGCCCCGTCATGGCCCGAGTTGGTCTGCGCGTAATGCGACAGGTCGGCGCCGATGCCCTTGGAAACATCGATCACCGATTTGCACTGGTGACAGGCGATCGACTGCGTCGTCGCGAGCTTGAGTTCGAGCGAAGCGCCGCAGTTCGGGCACTCGAAGCCCTTGCCGCCGAGCGTCTTCTCGCTGGCCTCGCGCAGCCCGCTGAGACCCAGGTCGGCCAACCGGATCGCGCGGCCTATGGACCAGGTGACCGCGCCGGCAGGATCGCTATAGTCCAGCGTACCGACCTCGCCCTGCTCATTGCGCAGGTCCGCCACCGTGAATTCAGCGCCGTCCGGGCGCGGCGCGGTCGGCAGTTCGCCCTGCGCGGCGATCAGCCGGGCGCGCGTCACCGAGGCGACGCTCCACGCCGATCCATGCACCAGGCGGCGCTCGCCGGCGCTCAACTCAGCGGCGCGCGGCGCCTCGCCCGACAACGGCGTGTCGAAGGCGACGACATAAGCGCCGTTGTCCTCCGACAGCCAGCCGCTCTTGCCGCTGTCGAACAGCGCATGCCATTCGTTCCACGTGCCCTCGGCATAGCCATATTGCAGACGACCCACCAGCGTGAACGCCGAGCCCTGGTAGCGCCCGGACGCGCCGAGCTGCAACGGCGAATGGTCGTCGAACAGCTCGGCGCTGATGCCGATGCGGCGCAGAGCCTCGCCCTCGCGCACCAGGGTACTGCGGCAGAAGCTGCAGACGGCACTGGCCGAAGCGGCCGAGCGAAACTCGACCGGCGCACCGCAATTCGGGCACGCGGCCCGATACGCGCGCTGCGGGGATGTCGCCACGCCTCAGCCGTGTCGCCGTATGGGCTGCGGCCGCGCGGCTAGACCAGCTTCTTCAGCAGCTCGGCCTTCTTGGCCGCGAATTCCTCGTCGGTCAGCACGCCCTTGGCCTTGAGTTCGCCGAGTTTCTCGAGCGTCGCCATCACCTCGTCGGGCTTGATGCCGGCCGCCGCCGCGGCGGCGGCCGTCTGGCCACCCTGCAGGCCCTGCTGCAACTGCTGCGCCATCACCTGGCCCAGCGCGACGCCTGCGCCGAGGCCCATCGCGTCGCCGGCGATGCCACCGCCGCCGCCCGCCCCTTCAGCGAATTTCGGGATCGACTGCGCGGTCTGGTATTGCATGAACTTGCCCATGTCGCCGCCGACCATGCCCATGCCGATCTTCTGGTCCAGGATCTTCTGCAGATCCTCGGGCAGCGACACGTTCTGCACGGTCACGCCTTCCAGCTTGAGGCCCAGCGCATCGAAGGCGGGAGCGGTGACTTCACGCAATTGCTTGGCGAATTCCACCTGATTGGCCGCCAGGTCGAGAAACGGTACACCGCTGCCCGCCACCGCGTCGCTGATGTGCTGCAACATCACGCCACGCAGCTGGCCATCCAGGTCGGCCGTGGTGTAGGTATCGCGCGTGCCCGAGATCTCGGTGTGGAACTTCTTCGGGTCGGCGATCCGATAGGCGTAGTTGCCGAAGGCGCGCAACCGAACCGCGCCGAAATCCTTGTCGCGGATCGTCACCGGCTGGGTCGTGCCCCAGCGCTGGTCGATCTGCTGGCGTGTACTGAAGAAGTACAGGTCGCTCTTGAAGGGGCTCTCGAACAGCTTGTCCCAGTTCTTCAGGTAGGTCAGCACCGGCAGCGTCTGCGTCGTCAGCTTGTACATGCCGGGCCCGAACACATCGGCGACCTTGCCCTCGTTGACGAACACCGCCATCTGCGATTCGCGCACGGTCAGCGACGCGCCGTACTGGATCTCGTTCTCGGCCATCGGGAAACGCCAGGCCAGCACCCCGTCGCCTGCTTCAGTCCACTGCAGGATGTCGATGAACTGTTTCTTGATGAAGTCCATCAGGCCCATGACCGGCTCCTCGACGCGTTCGGCCCCCGGACATCCGGGTGCAGCGAATAATACGTGTCCGGGGCATCCGTGGGTACGGGCCCGCAGCAGGGTGTGTCATGACGCAGACGATGGATGGACCCCGCATTGCCGTGGTCGGCGCCGGTCCGGCAGGCCTGGCGCTGGCATTGCTGGCGGCGCAGCGCCTGCCTCTTGCATCGATCACGCTCTACGACGCGCGCCCGGCCGACAGGGATGTATCGGGCGACCCGCGTACCTTGGCGCTTTCTCTGGGCAGCGTGCAGCTGCTGCAGCGGCTGGCGGCCTGGCCGGTCGCGTCGGCGCAGCCGATCACCGAGGTGCATATCTCGCAGGTGAGCGCGACGCCGGGCCTCGCCCTCGGCGTCCGACCCGAGGTGCGCATCCGCGCCGACGAGCAATCGGTCGCCATGCTCGGCGCAGTCCTGTCGTATGGCGCGCTGGTCGCGCCGATGCAACGCGCTTGGGAACAGCGCTGCCTGCAGGAACCGCACCGGCTGAGCTCTCGATTCGGTGTCCCGGTCGCGGCGCTGAAGCCCCTGGCTTCGTCGGTGGAAATCGACACCGATATCGCCGAGGTGTTCGACCTGGCCGTCGTCGCCGAGGGCGGAGTGTTCGCCGAGCAGTCGCGCAAGGCTCTGGTTCACGACTACCAGCAGACGGCCTGGGTCGGCACCGCCGGCATCGCCGGCGCTACATCGGGCCTGGCCATCGAGCGCTTCACCCGGCACGGGCCGCTCGCCTTGCTGCCGCTGCTGCCGGGCCAGGACCACAATGCGCGGGCCGCATTGGTCTGGTGCGTGCCGACGCACGACGATCCGGTCCGTGACTTGAACGACGAACAACGCATCGCCGTTGTGAACAGCCTGCTGCCTGATGGGGCCGGCATGGTGGTGCGCCTGTTGTCACCGCTCAAGCAGTTCGCACTCGGACTGAACGCGGAAGCCACGCTGGTCAGCCAGCGCACGGTGAAGATCGGCAACGCCGCGCAAACCCTGCATCCGGTGGCAGGCCAGGGCTTGAACCTGGGATTGCGCGATGCCTATGCGCTGGTCGACGCGTTGCGAGATTGCAGTTCGATCGATGCGGCCCTGCGCCAGATCGAATGGGCGCGCGCCCCCGACCGTTGGGCCATGATTGCCACGACCGACTTCCTGGCGCGCAGCTTCACCTGGCAGTGGCCGGGCATCAGTGCGTTGCGCGGCGCCAGCCTTGCGCTGCTCGATGCTGCAGGCCCATTGAAATCGCGCATCGCGCGGCAGATGATGTTCGGCCGCCGCTGACGCCGCGCGCGATCGCGGCACGCCGGCTGCCGTGCGGAACTTCTCGATCTGCGCCGCCAGAGCTTGAGTCTGCTTGCCTTGACGAAGGGTCGCCGCTTCGACAATGGCGCAGCGGCCCGCGTTGTCGGGCCCGCAATCGAAATGATCCCAACGGGTGACCGCCATGCCGAAGAAGAAACCCGTCGCTCCTGCACCGAAGCTGCCGCGCACCGCGCTCACCACGGGCCTGGCGGTCGTCGCGGCGTTGATCCTCATGCTGGCCGGCTGCGGCGGCGGCGACGATGCCGCCGGTGCACAACCCGCAGCGCCGACAGGGGGCACTGCCGCCGTCACCTGCGGCCTGGCGAATTTCGAGGCTGAGCTGTTGCAGCGGGTGAACGCCCAGCGCGCGACGGGCGCGAGTTGCGGCACGCGCGGCAGCTTTGCACCGAGCGCGCAGCTGGTCTGGAACCCGGCACTGACCCAGGCGGCAGCCGGTCATTCGCAGGACATGGCCGCGCAAAACTACTTCTCGCATACCAGCGCCGACGGGCGCACGCTCGCTCAGCGCGTCACGGCCGCAGGCTATCGCTGGCACGCCCTCGCAGAGAACATCGCCGCCGGGTACGGGAGCGTGCAGGCGGTCGTCAACGGCTGGATGGGCAGCGACGGCCACTGCGCCAACATCATGAACCCGAATCTGCGCGACATCGGCGTTGCCTGCGTCGCGGGATCGGCGAGCACCACCCTTTCGAACTATTGGACGATGGACCTCGGCGCGCCCTGACCCGGTGATTGGCCAGCGGTTCGGCGCGAAGTCTCAGCGCCGGTGGACCAGGGCAGGCAGTTGCCGCCGCACCGAGGCGATCCGATCGACGTCGACCTGCGCCAGCACGACACCGGGCCCTGCTTCGCGTTGTGCCAGAACCTCGCCCCAAGGGTCGACGACCATGGTGTGGCCCCAGGTGCGACGCCCGTTTTCGTGGTCGCCCCCCTGCGCCGGCGCCACGACATAACATTGGTTTTCGACAGCGCGCGCTCGCAACAGCAGTTCCCAGTGGGCACGGCCAGTGGTGTAGGTAAACGCCGAGGGCACGCAGACCAGGTCGCAGGGCGGCGCCGACAGTGCGCGATACAACTCGGGGAAACGCAGGTCGTAGCAGATCGATAGGCCCACGCGCAGGCCGTCGGCGTCGAACGCGACCGGCGTCGAGCCGGCCTCCAGGACCCGACCTTCGTCATATTGTTCGCGCCCGTTGTCGAAGGCGAACAGATGGAGCTTGTCGTAGCGCGCGGCCCGCCGTCCGTCGGGCGCGTAGACGCAGCAGCTGTTGCGAACCCGGTCGGGTTTGTCGGTGCGCATCGGCAGCGTGCCGCCGACGACCCACACGCCGCAAAGACGGGCCTGGTCCGACAGCATTTGCTGGATCGGGCCCGTGGCGTCGACCTCGGCAACCGCAAGCTTGTCGGTGTCTCTGCGTCCCATGAGGCAGAAGTACTCCGGCAGCACCACGAGCCGGGCGCCGGCCGCAGCAGCCTCGGCGATCAATTTCGCCGCAGCATCCAGGTTGCGCGACACGTCGGGCGTGGAAACCATTTGCACTGCCGCGATCTTCATCGATTCACTCTCCTTTCACTGCGTCGGCGCTGGTGCCGACGCGGCGGCCGCAGGGCCTTCGACGCTGGGCACCGTCTCGCCCGGTTTGCGCTCGACCGGTTCGATCTTGGGGTCGTCCCAGGTGCCAGTGACGCGGAACTCGCGCGTGTTGGCAGCGATCAAGGGCCGCCTCAACAGCCACTGCGCGACAAATGTCCCAAGTCCCAAGGCGGGGTGGATGGCGGCATAGGCCAACGAGGCCGTTCCCGCGTTGATCTCCGGAATCACGAAGACGCGCAGATCCTGGGTTTCGCGTCCGATATCGGTGCGCCCCTCCATCAGCACGGCAGCTTGCAACCCGCGCATGCGCAGGTTGCTGGTACTGGCCACGCCGGCGGAAAGACGGACGTCGCCGCTGATTTGATCGAACGCGAATCCTTCCTGGAACACGTCGCGGAAATCGAGCATCAACCGTCGCGGCAGCGCCTGCAGGCTGAGCACGCCCAACAGACGCCCGGCTCCCGCATCGGCCCGCAGGAACTGCCCCTCATCCAGGCTCAGGTTCATCGCCCCGTCCAGACTTTGCGTGTCCAGTGCCAGCGGTGAGCCCGACCAGGCCAGTTGGCCCTGCAGTTTGCCCTTGCCGCCGCGCAGCGTCTTGCCGTGCCCCAGGCGCTCGAGGAAGGCGCCGCTGTCAGCCAGATCCAGCTGGAAATCGAGCACCATGCGACGGCGCGCGGACGGGCTGACCGCCGCCCACTGGCCGCTGGCGGTGAACGTGGCTTCGGGCGTGCGCATCGCCAATCGATTCAATCGCCACTCCCGGACGGCGTCGCCGGCGGCAACCCCACGATTCACCGCCTCGATCTCGAGGCGGCCGAGCTTCTTGCCGCGCAACTCGAAGTCGTCGACGACGATGTCCAGCGCAGGAACGGTCGGCGGTGCCTGGTCCAGCAGCTGCTCCACACTCTCCGCATCCGCGGGCGGCAGCGACAACCGCGTCAGGCGCGCGAACACACGGCCTGCACCGGTAGCCGATCGCGGCTCGCGGTATTCGACCTGCCCGGCCAGCTGATCGGCATTCAGACTGGCGCGCCAGCCCTCGTCGCCATCGCTGCTCCAGCGGGTCAGGTCCATGTTCAGCCGGGTCATCCGGCGCGCGCCGGCCACCAGTTCCTGGGCACGCAAGGTGATGATGCGCGGCACATACCCGGTGTCGGCTCCGGCGTCGTCCGGCGCTAGCAAGCGCGCCAGCGCCGATTGCCACGCATCCACACTGAGTGTGCCGACTTCGACGTTGGCCTGGCCACCGGTCACGGGCGCGGGGGCAGCGCTGTTGACACCCACCGCGCCGCGCAACACGCGCGGACCATCCTTGCCGAGTTCGCGCTGATACACCGCCTGAACGATGGAACCCAGGTCGATGCGCAATTGATCGTGCGCCATCGCCGCGGGTGCCAGCGATTCGGCCTGCAGCGTCGTCGAGTAGCGAAACGCAAGCGTTGCGTCTGCGGCCTTGTTCAACGGTGGGGGCAGGTTGATCGCCATGCCGGAAAGCGGACTCGTGATGTTGAGTTCCGGAATCCCTTTCACGAAGCCCAGTTGCATCCGGTAGGTCGTCTGCCCTTGCAGCACTGTCGCGACACGCGCGACGAGACCCAGCTCGGGCGTCTTGCGCAGGCCTTCGGCATTGCAGGTACCCAGCGCACTGAAGCGCAAGCTGCCGTCGGGCTGTGTGCCGCCGTCGATCGTCGCCTCGCCGCCCAACGCTCGCGCCGAAGCGCCGACGATCTGCAGCCCCTTGTGCGTGAAGTCGATGCGGCCGCGCGCCGACGCGAGCAATGGCACATCAGGCAGCAGGCGAATATCGTTGCCGCCCAGTTGCACGCTGCCCTTGACCGTCGACTGCGCCAACTGGGTCAACGGCAAACTAAGTGCCAGACGCAGATCGGCCATGCCGTTGGTGCTGGCGCTGGCCAATGCATCGCCGATCCAATGGCCGACCGGTGTTGCGTTGACGTAGCGGGTCAGTTCAGCCAGCGGGCCGCGACCCTGGCCTTCGAGTTCCAGCGTCGGTTGCTGCACGAAATCGAGCACGCCGCCGTGTATGCCGCGCAACTCGACGCCATAGATGCGACCCTGCGCATTGCGAATGCTCATGCCGCTGCGCTCGAAGACGAGTTCGCCTTCGGCGCGCATGATCGCCGGCCAGGGCGACTCCCAGGCCGGCTCGTCAGGGGACTTGGCGGTCCGGCTCGGCACATAGGCGAACGTCAGGTCCTTGACCTGGCCGGCAATCCGGAACTCGTTCTCGCGCGTGGCCTGGGGGCCGTAGAACGGAAAGTCCCACAGGTCGCCTTTGACGCGCAGGTTCAACGCACTGACGGTGCCGGCCTGGACCGCCTGCTGAACATAATCGCGCGCCTTCTTGGGCAGACCGAGCGGCAGGTAGCGCGCCACGCTCGTGGCCTGGCCGCGCGACAGCGTGCCTTGAAGATCCAGCACGCCAGGAAAGCGCCCCGCGCGGCCGAACCCAGCACCATCGCCGGTGTGCCAGTTCAGGGCCAGTTCGCCCTGAGCATCGTCGTTCTCGAAGCGGGCTTCCTTGACCCGCAACTCGATCGAGCGGCCGTTGGGACGCAATGCGCCAATGCGCCAGGCCAGCTGAGCTTCGAAGTGGCGCAGTGGCACGACCGGCTGATCGAACACGCCGGGCAGCTCCAGCGCCCCATCCACCAACGCCAGCCGGGCATCGCCACCCAGCTCACTGGCTTGCAGATCGATGTCGGCATTCGACCAGCCCGGCCGCCCGACACCGCTGGTTGGCGCCGCCGCAGCGATGGACAGCCCCTTCATGCGGGCTCGCACCTGGTACTGGCGCGGTGCATCGAGCGGACCGTCCCAGCGGGTCACCAGATCGTGGATCATTCCGCGTGGGGCCAGTTCGGTCAGCAGTTTGCGCACGCCTTCGCCGATTGGCAATCGAGAGGCAATCGAGGCCATCAAGGACAGATCCAGTCGGTCGGCGCTGAATTCGCCGGCAGCCACTTCGGGCAAGCCGGTACCGGCTTGCGTCGCGGGCACGGCAGTCCGCCAGCTCGCGTCGATCGAGCTCTCCGGCCAGACCAGCCCATCGGCCGTGGCAAAGGCGAGCCGCCGCGCCGAGATCCGCGCATGGTTTTCACCTTGCTCACCATCGAGGCGCGCGCTGATGCGCTCGAACCCCAACGGCGCCACGGTGCCTGCCAGGCGCAACGCAACGTCGCGCAATGCCAGGTCCACGGTAGCCGCGCCCGGTCGCCCATCGGCCACGTCGATCCATGCGCGAATGGCACCGCGGCCCTCGCGCAATTCGAACGGCAGGTCGATGTACTGGCGCAGCAACGCCACATCGGCATGCGGCAGATCCGCATGCACGGTGCCGTGCCACAGGCGCCATTCGCCCGCGCGCGCCATCAGCGGTTGAGCCAGCCGTGCGCGCAACGAGAATCGTTCGCCCCAGGTCGGCGGAGGCGTTGCATCGACGCGCATCTCGTGCGACCGCAAACCGTTTCTCATGACCACCGTGGCGTCGGTCAGCGCCAACGGTGGCGCCTGCCGCTGTTCGTCGATCCAGGTCAGCGTCGCGCCACGGATCACGAACTCATGCTGTTTGAAGAACCAATCGGCGGTGCCTGCGCCGTCGCCGCCGACGCTGCCTTCCAGCTCGAGCCCGGCGATACGGATCCGACCCTGCGGGTCGCGCCGGATCTCCAGGCTCGCTTCCTCGATCAGCAATTGCTCGAATCGAAGTTCCAGCGCCAGCAGTGCCGGCACCGACAAGGCTGCGGCCAAACGCGGCAGCCTCAGCGCCTCGCGGCCCTGTGGATCGAAGAGCACGACATCGTGCAACTCGGCCGCAGGCACCCAGCTTCCCGTGCGCATCTGAATGCTGCCGATCTTCACCGGTACACCCAGCGACCGACTGGCCAAGTCCTCGACACGAGGCCTCCAGTCGTCGATGTGGGGCAGAATCGCCCAATACAACGTCAACCAGGCCGCCAGCAACAGGCTCCAAAGCAACGCAAGCCCTGCGACCAGGAGTCGCAAGGCCCGGGTCGACCAGCGCCACATCGGGCCACGCGAGGCGGTGACAGAGGAGATGGGGGACATCGAATGAGGAGACACCGACACTGTGTGCGTCTGGCCGATCCGGACGCGCAAGAGGACCCTTTCGCGGGTCCAGCCCCCGGGGTCGGACCAATCTAGCACAGACCCCCAGAGTACGACGTGGATTCCAGCCTGCTTCCCGTTGTCGCCGCCGCCGCCGGGCTAGTCAACGCCGCACCGGCGCAGGCCGATCACAGCCGGTTCGTGCAACGCGTGCGCAGACGTTTCGAGACCGAGTGCGCCCTGCTCCCGCCGCGCACGCCCGACGCGGCATCGATCGCCGGTCTGATCGATCATCTGATCGAGGACGGTCACACCCTGGCGTCGGCGCTGCGCATTGCCCGCAATGCCGTGATCGAGCGCCTGGTCGTGCTCGATGTCGAACAGGCGGCGTCGCTGTCGACCATCACTTCGACCATGACCACGCTGGCCGAAGTGGCGCTGGAACGAGCGCTGGCACAGGCCCTGGACGAGGAAGATCAGCGCAGCGGCGCCCCGCTCGACGCCGCCGGTCAGCGCATCGAATTCTGGATCGTCGGCATGGGCAAGCTGGGCGCCCGCGAGCTCAACGTATCGTCCGACATCGACCTGATCTATCTGTACGAGGAAGATGGGCAGACGGTTGGGCCATCGACCGTCAGTGCGCACGAGTACTTCGGGCGTGTCGCCAAGCGATTGCATGCACTGATTGGCGACGTGACCGACGACGGTTTCGTCTTTCGCATCGATCTCGCCCTGCGACCGAACGGCAATTCCGGTCCGCCGGTCGTGAGCCTGCCCATGCTGGAGGAGTACTTCCAGATGCAGGGGCGCGAATGGGAACGTTTCGCCTGGCTCAAGAGTCGCGTCGTCGCGCCGCGTGCCAGCGTGGCCAACGGCCGCGCATCGGCCCTGCGCTCACTGGTGGCCCCGTTCGTCTATCGGCGCTACCTGGACTACGGCGTGTTCGAGGGCCTGCGCCAGCTGCACCGCCGCATTCGCGAGGAAGCGCAGCGCCGGGCCGCCGGGCGGCCCGAGCGCGCCAACGACGTCAAGCTGTCGCGCGGGGGCATACGCGAGATCGAGTTCATCGTCCAGTTGCTCCTGGTCGTGCGCGGCGGCCAGTTCCCGGAGATCCGAACCCGCTCGACCCTCAGCGGCTTGCAGCGCCTGGCGGCGCGCGGCTTGATGAAACCGGAGACCGCAGCGAGTCTGGCCGATGCCTATGTCTTTCTGCGCCGCGTCGAGCACCGCATCCAGTACCTCGACGACCAGCAAAGCCATGTGCTGCCGACCGTCGACGCCGATCTCGGGTGGATTGCGCAGTCGCTGGGATTGACCTGCAACGCCGATGCCTGTCAGTTGCTCGATCGCCTGGGCGAGGTGCGCGAGTTCGTCGCCAACGAATTCGACGCTTTGCTGCACGACGGCCAGACGCCGGCACCGAACGGGCTCGGCTCGGGCGACTGCAAGGCCTGCGGACCGGGTCCCGTGTCGTTGGACTCCGAGGCGCTGCTCGAACAGCTGCCGGCAGAGATGGCGGAGCGCGTGCGCCGATGGGCAGAAAAACCGCGTATCCAGAGCCTGCGCGACGAGAGCAAGCTGCGTCTGGGCCGGCTGGTGCAACGCGCGGCAGCTTGCGTCGCGACGGCTCAATGCACGCTGCAGGCAGCGCTGCGATTCATCGACTGGCTCGAACCGCTGCTGCGACGCGAGAGCTACGTGGCATTGCTGGCCGAGCGCCCCGAAGTCATGCAACGCCTGCTGCGGCTGCTCGGCCTCGCGCGCTGGCCGATGCAATACCTGATGCGCCACCCGGGCGTGATCGACGAACTTGCGGACCCGCGCCTGCTCAACGAACGCTTCGTGCGCGATGAATTCATTGCCGACCTCGAGGGACGCTACGCGGCCTGGCAGCGCAGTGGCGAGGCCGACGAGGAGGCGCTGCTCGACACGCTGCGGCACGCGCACCATGCCGAGGTGTTCCGCACGCTGGTGCGCGACGTCGAAGGCCTGATCACGGTCGAGCAGGTGGCCGACGATCTGTCCGCGTTGGCCGATGCCCTGCTCGATTGCACCCTGCGGTGGGCCTGGACCCGTCTGAAGAGCCGGCATCGCGAGCTGCCGCGATTCGCCGTGATCGCCTATGGCAAGCTCGGAGGCAAGGAACTCGGTTACGGCAGCGACCTGGATCTCGTGTTTCTCTACGACGACAGCGACGAGCCGGACCTGGATCGTGCCCAGGAGGTCTACGGCGCCTTCGTTCGAAAGCTGATCACCTGGCTGACGATTCGCACCCCCGCAGGCGAACTCTTCGACATCGACACTGCGTTGCGACCGAACGGCAACTCTGGGCTTTTGGTGACCTCGATCGCGTCGTTCGAAAGGTACCAGGACGGTCGTGGCAGCAATACCGCCTGGACTTGGGAACACCAGGCGCTGACGCGGGCCCGCTGCTGCGCCGGGGTGCCCGAGATCGCGGCGCGGTTCGATGCGACCCGTGCCCACGTGCTCGCCGCGCCGCGCGACGAACGAGCGCTGGCGAGCGAGGTGGTCGCCATGCGGGAAAAGGTGCGCCGCGCCCATCCGGTCGCTGTCGATCGATTCGACGTCAAGCACAGTGCCGGTGGCATGATGGATGCGGAGTTCGCCGTTCAGTATCTGGTGCTGGCGCACGCCCACAAGCAGCCTGAACTGCTCGCCAACGTCGGCAACATCGCGCTGCTGCAGCGCGCCGAGTCGCAAGGCCTGCTCCCGGCGCCGCTGGGGCAGACGGCCGCGCGGGGCTACCGGGAATTGCGTCGCGCCCAGCACCGTGCGCGGCTGGATGAACAGCCCACGCAATTCGCGCCGGACCAGTTGATCGATGAACGCGATGCGATCCTGGCGCTGTGGCGTGCCGTATTTGGATGACACAGCGTGGCACGCCCCGGGTTCGCCAGCCAGCCTGGAGCCGCGGTCCATCCGGTCACCCGGCCCGCATGGATCGCGCTGGCGACACTGCTCGGTACGGGGGCCCTGGCTGCCTGGTTCGTCGACAGGCCACTGCTGGACTGGCAACCCGCGCTGGTCTGGTCGCAGCCTTGGCGTTGGTGGACGGCGGCCTGGGTTCATCTCAGTCCGATGCACCTGGCGGTCAACCTGTTGGGCACGGCACTGCTGATGGCGCTGGGATGGGTCGCTCACTGCGAGCGGCGCGACGCGGCCGCCTGGTTTGTCGCCTGGCCGCTGACCCACCTGGGCTTGCTCCTGCAGCCGACACTCGCGCACTACGGCGGCCTGTCGGGTGTGCTGCATGCCGGTGTGGTCGTCGCCGCGATCGGTCTGGCGCGACGCGAACGGCAGGCGCGACGCGCATTGGGCCTGACGCTCCTGCTCGGTGTTGCCGTCAAGTTGCTTCTCGAGCAGCCCTGGCAAGGACCGCTGCGGGAAGTTCCTGGCTGGGACATCGCCATTGCGCCGGCCGCACACCTGAGTGGCGCCTGTGCCGGTGCGCTGTGCGCACTCGTGCCCTGGCGATGGCCCCAGCCTCGCCAACGTTAGCCAGCGCATCACCTCGATGACAGACCGCAAGCTGCGTTTGGACACCGTCGCCACCGGCACCTTGGTGTTCTGTTGCGCTGTGTGGGGCTTGGGCCAGGTCGCGAGCAAGGTGGCATTGGTCGAGATTCCGCCGTTCATGCAGGTGGCGGCGCGTTCGCTGGGCGCGGCGCTGCTGGTCGCGCTGTGGGCCGGCGCGAGAGGGATTCGATTGACCGATCGCGACGGCACCCTGGCCGCGGGCCTGCTGTGCGGCGTGCTGTTTGCAATCGAGTTCGGCTGCATCTTCGTGGGACTGAAGTACACCACCGCGTCCCGCATGGTCGTCTTCGTGTACCTGTCGCCATTTGTCGTTGCGCTGGGCATGCCGCTGATCGCGCGCAGCGAGCGCCTCGACGCGTTGCAGGCTCTGGGCCTGATCGCCGCGTTCGCCGGCGTCGCCTGGGCGTTCGCCGAGGGTTTTCAAAAGCCTTCGGCCGCTGATCGCCAGTGGCTGGGTGACGCCTTGGGCGTGGGCGGGGCGGTATTCTGGGGGGCGACGACGCTTGTCATTCGCGGATCACGTCTTTCCCAGGCGGCGCCCGAGAAGACATTGATGTACCAACTGGTCCTTGCGGCCGTGCTGCTGGGTCTTGCATCCTGGCTGATCGGAGAGCCTTGGCCCAAGGGATTGAGCCCGATACCGTTGCTGTCGCTCGGTTTCCAGACCCTGATGGTTTGCTTCGCGAGCTACCTCTTGTGGTTCTGGCTCGTCCGTCACTACCCGGCGACGCTGTTGTCGGCCTTCACGCTGCTGACCCCCGTCTTCGGCCTGATGGCAGGCGTCGCATTGTTGGGCGAACCGATGACATTGCGCCTGCTGCTCGCCCTGGCGGCGGTGGCGGTGGGCATCCTCCTGGTGAGTCGGGTCAAGCGGGTTCATGCCGTGTCGCCGGCGCGTCAGAAGGAAGTTCCTGATTCGACCTAGACTGCGATGAACAAGGAGGCACGATGATCACACTGCACGGCTTTGCGGTTTCGAACTACTTCAACAAGGTCAAGCTGGCGTTGCTGGAGAAGGGTGTGCCCTTCGAAGAGGCATGGGTGACTACCGGCAACCCCAGCGAGGCGGTGTTGGCCTGCTCACCGCTGGGCAAGATTCCCTACATCACGACACCGCACGGCGCGCTATGCGAAAGCCAGGCGATTGTTGAATACCTGGAGGCGGCATACCCGCAACCGCCGCTGCTACCGCAGGACCCCTGGGATGCGGCCAAGGTTCGGGAGTTGTCGACCTTCATCGACCTGCACTTGGAGTTGGTCGCGCGCGAGCTGTATGCACAGGCTTTCTTTGGCGGTACGGTCCCCGAACCGGTTCAGGCCCGAGTCCGCAAGCAGCTGGCGAAGAACATCGCGGGGTTTGCTCGATTGGCGCGATTCAGTCCCTATGTAGCCGGTGAACGCTTTACGCTGGCCGACTGCTCGGCCTACGTCAGCCTGCCGCTCGTGGCCATGTCTACCAAGTCCGTCTTCGGCGAAGATCTGCTGAGCGCGGCTGGCATCGACTGGAAGCCCTACGTCGCCCTGGTGGGACAACGGCCCAGCGCACAGCGCGTGACGGCGGACCGCAAGCGCGACCAGGAGCGCTATGCGGCCGCCGCCAAAGCCAAGGGCTGAGGACTTGCCTGGCGCATCGCGAACGAATCGCATCCGTCCTGCGCGGGGGCCCGCTGCGTGCGACGAATTCAGCGCAGCCAGCCCTTGCGTCGGAAGTAGATGAATGGCGCGAGCACCGATGCCAACATCAGACCCAGCGCCAACGGATAACCCCAGGTCTGCTTCAGCTCGGGCATGAACTGGAAGTTCATCCCGTAGATGCTCGCAATCAGTGTCGGAGGCAGCAGCGCGACCGACGCGACCGAGAAGATCTTGATGATCTTGTTCTGGTTGATGTTGATGAAGCCAACCGTGGCGTCCATCAGGAAGTTGATCTTGTCGAACAGGAACGCGGTATGGGAGTCCAGTGAGTCGATGTCGCGCAAGATCTGGCGCGCCTCTTCGAACTGATCGGCGTTGAGCATGCGGCTGCGCATCATGAAACTCAGCGCGCGGCGCGTGTCCATGACATTTCGGCGGATACGCCCATTGAGGTCTTCCTGTCGCGCAATGGCCGCCAGTGCCGCGGCAGCCGCCTTGTCGTCGATCTCCTGCTTGAGCACGCCGTTGCCGACAGCCTCCAGGCTGTCGTAGATGCCTTCCAGCGCGTCGGCGGAGTACTCCGCATCGGCGTCATACAGCTTGAGCAGCACGTCCTTGGCATCCTCGATCAGGGCCGGAATGCGCCTGGCGCGCATGCGCAGCAGGCGGAATACCGGCAGGTCCTCGGCATGGATCGAGTACAGCACCCCGTCCTTCAAGATGAACGCCACCCGCACATTGCGCGAGGTGGAATCGTCGTCGATCAGGAAGTCGGACCTGATGTGCAGGTCACCGTTGTCTTCCTCGTAGAAGCGCGCCGATTCCTCCAGGTCGTCATCGCCGACGTCGGCTGGGATGGCCAAGCCGAACCGTGCGGCGATCCACTGCTTCTCCTCTGGCGTCGGCGCCTCGAGATCGACCCAGATCGGCTGCACCGCCGCCAGCCCGGATGCACTTTCGATCTCCTCTTGGAAAAGCCGGCCACTGACCAGTGTGAAGACATTCAGCATGCAGTTGTCTCCGACGCCTTCAGCGCCGCCGATCGCGCGCCTGCATGCGTGGGTTTCATGGACCGGAACGAATTGACCGCGCCGATCCAGACCCGTTCGGCGGGCGCCGAATCAACCGCTGGGACCGGCGGTCACTTCTAAGTGACCTCTATCCAAAGGCGCTCGCGCAGTGGTGAACGCGGCCATTATTGCATCGCGATTCACGCGCCAGCGGGCCTGCGATGAGCCGTGAAGCGCATCAAACCCGCTGCCCCTCAAATCAGGGAATGCTACACCGGGCGGCGCCCTTGTAGCGCTCTGCGATCGGGCGCAAACTGGGTTCAGGCCAGTGCCCGAAGGATCGTTGTAGGACCCCCCTGAATCCCCGCCTTCGATGCTCGCACGGCCGAATCCCCAACCCTGGAAAGGACACCTGATGAACTTGACAATCAGCGGGCACCACCTCGAAGTGACGTCCGCATTGCGCGAGTACGTGCTCACAAAGCTGGATAGGGTCACACGGCATTTCGATCAAGTGGTGGACGTCACCGTGCTGCTTTCGATCGAGAAACTGCGAGAAAAGGAGCGACGGCAGAAAGCCGAAGTCACGCTGCATGTGAAGGGGCGCGACATCTTCGTGGAGCAGTCGCACGAAGATCTGTATGCGGCGATCGATCAGTTGATGGACAAACTCGACCGGCAGGTTTGCCGCCATAAGGACCGCTTGCAGGACCATCACCATCCGGCCCACAAGCGCATCGTCGCCTGACCGAGGTTGACGGTTTGCACAAGAAGACGGCCCTCGCGGGCCGTTTTCTATTGGGGCAGCACTCTATTTCGACGACTTCGCAACACCCTGCAAGTGCGGGTCCTGTCTACCGTGCGGTGCAGCAATGCGTTTCTATAATTCATCGTTCCGTCACGGGACTCGTCGCCAGCGCCGGTCGATCCGGCGCTGGCAAGGGTGCAAACGCCATGAATCGTCTCGCTGCCATCCTGCCCGCCAGCAATGTGCTGGTGAACGTGGAGGCCACCAGCAAGAAACGCGCTTTCGAGCACGCGGGGCTGCTGTTCGAGAACATGCATTCGATCGCGCGCGCGACCGTCACGGACAACCTGTTTGCGCGCGAGCGCCTGGGGTCCACGGGGCTGGGTCATGGCGTGGCGATCCCGCACGGCCGCATCAAGGGCTTGAAGAACCCTCTGGCGGCTGTATTGCGTCTGCAGCAGCCGATCGCATTCGACGCGCCGGACGACGAGCCGGTGGCGCTGCTGATCTTTCTGCTGGTACCGGAAGCGGCAACACAGCGCCATCTGGAGATCCTGTCGGAGATCGCCGAAATGCTCTCGGACCGCGAACTGCGCGAACGCCTGAAGGTCGAGCCTGACGCTGCAACGCTGCACACACTGATCCACGGTTGGCAGGCCCTGAAGTCGGTGGCGTGACCCAGCCCGCGAGTGCTGGCCTGAGGCACGCGCCATGAAACCCACATCCGTCAGCGCCGAAGCGCTGTTCGAGGCCCAGCGCGAGGTCCTGCATTGGGAATGGATCGCAGGTCATGCCCATCCGAACCGTCGTTTCGACGATGCCGCGGTGCGCGATGCGCAGTCAGCGGCGGACTTGGTCGGTTACCTGAACTACATCCACCCCTACCGCGTGCAGATTGTGGGCCGTCGCGAGGTGGCGTATCTGTCGTCGGTTTCCACCGAAGACCAGGAACGGCGCATCTCGCGCATCGTCACCTTGGAGCCCCCGGTCATCATCGCGGCCGACGGTGTCACGCCCCCGCAACGCTTGGTGGCCATGTGCGATCGTGCGGAAATCCCCCTGTTCGTGACAGGGGAATCCGCCGGGCAGGTGATCGATGTCGTGCGCAGCTATCTCGCGCAGCATTTCGCCGAACGCACCACGCGCCATGGCGTATTCATGGACATCCTGGGTCTCGGCGTGCTCGTGACCGGTGAATCGGGTCTCGGCAAGAGTGAACTCGGGCTCGAGCTGATCTCGCGCGGACATGGCCTGGTCGCCGATGACGCGGTGGATCTGTACAAGGTGTCGCAAAGCTCGCTCGAAGGGCGCTGCCCGGAACTGCTGGCCAATCTGCTCGAGGTCCGCGGCATCGGGCTGCTCGACATCAAGGCGATCTTCGGCGAGACCGCGGTGCGCCGAAAGATGCGGCTGAAGCTGATCGTCCATCTCGTGCGCAAGGAGACGATGGAGCGTGAGTTCGAGCGCCTGCCCTATGAACCGCTGTTCGACGAGATCCTGGCCATTCCGGTGCGCAAGGTCGTCATCGCGGTCGACGCCGGCCGGAACCTGGCGGTACTGGTCGAGGCCGCCGTGCGAAACACGATCCTGCAGTTGCGCGGCATCGACACGTATCAGGAATTCATCGCCCGGCACCAGAAGGCGATGGAGCAGGGCGACCGCTGACGGCACTACTTGACAGGCCGGTGCGGGCAGGCCTTCTTGGTGCAGGCCGCGTATAGCGACAACGCATGGTCGTGCAGCTCGAACCCGCGCGCTTGCGCCACGCTGCGCTGGCGCTGTTCGATCTGCGGATCGTAGAACTCCTCGACGCGTCCGCAGGTCACGCAGACCAGATGGTCATGGTGCTGCCCCTCATTGAGCTCGAACACCGACTTGCCGGACTCGAAATGGCTGCGTGTCAGCAGACCCGCCTGCTCGAACTGCATCAGCACGCGATAGACGGTGGCCAGGCCGATGTCGGCGCCCTCGGACAGCAAGGCCTTGTAAACATCCTCGGCCGTCATGTGGCGCAGCGCCGTCTTCTGGAAGATCTCCAGGATCTTGATGCGCGGCAGCGTCGCCTTCAACCCGCTGCTCTTGAGTTCCTCGACATGCGTCATGGGCGAATCGATCCGGGGCTGTGGCAGGGACAGGCCGATAGAATCGCCGCATCATAGCCAGCTACGCTCGCGCAGCCCAACTGCCGATTCCACGTTCAATGTCCGGCTTTCTTCGTACAGGACGTCCCGCGCGCGGCGCTGCCTGCTGCGCGATCGTGGCTCTGGTGTCGGGCTGCGCCTCGTTGCATTCGGACGGCAACTTCCTGGGGATTCTCGCGCCCTATCGAATCGACATCGTGCAAGGCAATGTGGTCACCAAGGAGCAACTCGACCGCGTACGACCGGGCATGAGCCGGGTGCAGGTGCGCGACGCGCTCGGTTCTCCGCTGCTGACGGACCTGTTCCACTCCAGCCGTTGGGACTATGTCTTCACGATCAGAAGGCCCGGCACCGAACCCCAGCGCCGAGCCGTGGTGGTGATGTTCGACGGCGACAAGCTCGTGAAGATCGATGCACCGCCAGACCTGCCGTCGGAACGTGACTTCGTGGCGCAGATCAACCCCTCGTCGACCGGCAGGCAGTTGCCGGTTCTGGAGCTGACCGACGAGGAACGCAAGGCGTTGCCAGTCCCGGTCAAGGTGGCGTCGGAGGCCCCGGTGTCGATCCCCGGGCCTGCGCGTAGCTACCCGCCGCTGGAGCCGCCGCGTTGAGCGCGCCCGCAGACCGACTCCGCATCGCGGTCGCCGGCGCTTCGGGCCGCATGGGTCACATGTTGATCGAGGCCATCACGCAGGCGGATGATTGCACGCTCACCGGCGCACTGGACATCGCCGACAGCCCATCGATCGGTCAGGATGCCGCGGCGTTCCTCGGGCGCCGATGCGGTGTGACCGTAAACAGCGACCTGCGAGCCGGTCTCGCAGGAGCCCGGGTGCTGATCGACTTCACGCGACCGGAGGGCAGTCTGGCGCATTTGGTCGCCTGCCGGCAGCTGGGTATCGCCGCGGTGATCGGCACCACGGGCTTTTCGACGCAGCAGAAGAGCACGATCGCGACGATTTCAGCCGACATCCCGATCGTGCTGGCGCCCAACATGAGTGCTGGCGTCAACGTCATGCTCAAGCTGCTGGACATGGCCGCGCGCGCCCTCAACCAGGGCTACGACATCGAGATCATCGAAGCGCACCATCGTCACAAGGTCGATGCGCCCAGCGGAACGGCCTTGCAGATGGGTGAGGTCATCGCGGCGGCGCTGGGCCGCGACCTGGCCGAATGCGCTGTCTACGGTCGCCAGGGCGTGACCGGGGAGCGCAATCCATCGACGATCGGCTTTGCCGCCGTGCGCGGCGGCGACATCGTCGGAGACCATACGGTGTTGTTCGCGGGGACCGGTGAGCGAATCGAGATCACGCACCGCAGCGCCAGCCGGGTCACCTACGCTCAAGGCAGCCTGCGCGCCGCGCGGTTCCTGGCCAACCAGCGCCGAGGTTTGTTCAACATGCATGACGTGCTGGGATTGAACTGATGCAGGGACTCCAACAGTTTTGGCAGCAGACCGACGGCGTTGGCCGTGCCGTGGCGTTGTTGCTGCTGGTCATGTCGATCAGCGGCTGGGTGGTCATCCTCTGGAAGTCCTGGGTATTGCGGCGTGCACGGCGCGACATCGCCCGCGCTGTACCCGCATTTTGGGCTGCGGAGTCGTTGGACAGCGGGCGCGCGCGCCTGGCGACACTCGATCGCGAGCGGGTGCTCGCGCCGATGCTGCAAGCAGCCATGGCACGCCCCGCCACCGGCACCCTGGAGACCAGCGGTCTGCTCGATTCGCAGCTCACCCGCCGCTTGCGCGATGCGCTGTTCGGCGGGCTGGCGCACCTTCAGTTCGGACAAGTATTGCTGGCCTCGATCGGGAGCACGGCGCCGTTCATCGGCCTGTTCGGTACGGTCTGGGGCATCTACCACGCGCTGGTCAGCATTTCTGCAGCAGGATCGATCACGATCGAGAAGGTGGCGGGGCCCGTCGGCGAGGCGCTGATCATGACGGCTGCCGGCCTGGCTGTCGCGATTCCTGCCGTGCTGGCGTACAACCTGTTCGGCAAATGGGTCGCCGCCTGCGAGGCCGAGCTCGAAGGCTTTGCACACGACCTGCGCGAGATGGTGCTGGACACCCAGAAGGCACGGGCCGGAGCCTAGGATGAAACGGCCCCTACGCTCACTTTGTTCGCCTTGCCACGGTCGGGCGGCCGGGCGGAACTGACATGTCCTTCGGTCGCCTCGAACGCAAGGGCCCGTCGCAGCCGATGAGCGACATCAACATGACACCGCTGATCGACGTCATGCTGGTGCTGTTGGTAATCTTCATGATCACGGCGCCGCTGATGACCTCGAGTCTGAAACTCGATCTACCCAAGGCCGAAGGCGCCAAGCCCACCGACGCCCAGCGTTTCGTCACTCTCGCCATCGATCCGCAGGGCCGCTTCTTCTGGGGCGACGAGCCCGTGTCGCTCGACGCGATGCGGCTGCGCGTGCGCGAGGCCGCGGTACGCAACCCGGCCACCGAAGTGCAGTTGCGCGCGGACAAGTCCGTGTCCTACGGCGTCGTGGCCGAGGTCATCGGCGTCGTGCAGGAAGGCGGTCTGTCGCGAGTGGGTTTCGTCACCGAGTCTGCGGCCCAGGTGCCGGCGAAATAGCCACTCCTACAATTGGCGGGATGAACGACAAGTACGTCCCAGCCGCCGTCGAAGCCGCAGCCCAGGCGCACTGGGCCGCACACGACGCCTATCGCGTGACCGAGATTCCCGCGAAGAAGAAGTTCTACGCCTGCTCGATGCTGCCGTACCCCAGCGGCAGGTTGCACATGGGCCATGTGCGCAACTACACGATCAACGACATGCTCACGCGCCACCTGCGCATGAAGGGCATGAACGTGCTGATGCCGATGGGCTGGGACGCGTTCGGGCTTCCGGCCGAGAACGCGGCCATGAAGAACAGGGTCCCGCCTGCGCAGTGGACCTACGACAACATCGCCACGATGAAGGGCCAGATGCAGGCGATGGGACTGGCGATCGATTGGAGCCGCGAGGTCACCACCTGCAAACCCGACTACTATCGGTGGAATCAGTGGCTGTTCCTGAAGATGCTGAAAGCCGGCATCGCCGAGCGACGCACGCAGGTGGTCAACTGGGACCCGGTGGATCAGACCGTACTCGCCAACGAGCAGGTCATCGACGGGCGCGGCTGGCGCAGCGGCGCGTTGATCGAGAAGCGAGAAATCCCGGGCTACTACCTGAAGATCACGAGGTACGCCGAGGAGTTGCTCGACCATCTGCACCACCATCTGCCGGGCTGGCCCGAACGCGTCAAGGTGATGCAGGAAAACTGGATCGGCAAGAGCGAGGGCGTGCGCTTCGCCTTCACGCACGACATCCGCGACAGCACCGGCCAGCTGATCCAGAACGGGCGCATGTACGTGTTCACGACGCGCGCAGACACCATCATGGGCGTGACGTTCTGCGCTGTCGCGCCTGAACATCCGTTGGCCGCGCACGCCGCGCTCGGCAATCCGAAGGTCGCTGCCTTCATTGAGCAATGTCAGCAAGGCGGCACCACCGAGGCCGAACTGGCGTTGAAAGAAAAGGAAGGCCTGGACACCGGCCTGACGGTGACGCACCCGCTCACGGGTGGGCCGGTGCCGCTGTGGGTCGGCAACTATGTGCTGATGAGCTACGGCGACGGCGCCGTCATGGGCGTGCCTGCCCATGACGAACGCGACTTCGCGTTTGCCAACAAGTACGGCATACCGATTCGGCAGGTGTTCGAGAACACGCTGATTTACACGGAAGCGTTGCGCACGCAGTTCCCGAAGTCTTCGTACGAGGCTCACTACTTCGATTCGAAGCGTTGGAAGGACTGGTACGCAGCTAAGAGTGACGTGCTCTCAATCAACTCGGGCAAGTACGACGGCCTGAGTCACAAAGAAGCGGTCGATGCGGTTGCTGCGGACTTGGCGACCAAGGGCCTGGGCGAAAAACAGACCACCTGGCGCCTGCGCGACTGGGGTGTCAGCCGCCAGCGCTACTGGGGCACGCCGATTCCGATCATCCACTGCCCCGAGCATGGCGCGGTGCCGGTGCCCGAGCAAGACCTTCCCGTGATCCTGCCCGAGGACTGTATCCCCGACGGCAGCGGCAACCCGCTGAACAAGCGCGAGAATTTCCTTGCCTGCCGGTGCCCGGTATGCGGCCAGGCGTCGCGTCGCGAGACCGATACGATGGACACCTTCGTCGACAGCGCCTGGTACTACATGCGCTACTGCGACCCCAAGCTCGACGCTGCGATGGTCGGCGCCGGCACCCGCTACTGGATGCCGATGGACCAATACATCGGTGGCATCGAACACGCCATCCTGCACCTGCTTTATGCGCGCTTCTGGACCAAGGTCATGCGCGACCTGCGCCTCGTCGACATCGACGAACCGTTTACGCGCCTGCTGACCCAGGGCATGGTGCTGAAGGAGGCCTTCGTCCGCACCTCCGACAAGGGCGGGCGCGAGTACTTCTGGGAGGACGATCTGGACATCGTCCGCGACCCCTACCAGAAGGTCGCCTCGGCCACGGCGAAGAGCGATGGCCTGCCCGTCTCGTGCGAGGGCTGGACCACGATGTCGAAGTCGAAGAACAACGGCGTCGATCCGCAGGCCGTGATCGACCGCTACGGCGCCGACACGGCGCGCCTGTTCGTCATGTTTGCGTCGCCTCCCGAGCAGACGATGGAGTGGAACGACGCGGGTGTCGAGGGTGCCCACCGCTTTCTGCGCCGGCTCTGGTCGTTCGGCGTCCGACTGGCGGATCGCGTGCGTCCTGCCGGCGAACCGCAGGCGGCGACGTCGCCGGCCGCGCGCGCGCTGCGGCGCGAGGTGCACAGCGTGCTGCGGCAGGTGAGCTACGACTACGAGCGCATGCAATACAACACCGTCGTCTCTGGCGCGATGAAGCTGCTGAACGCGCTCGAGGGCTTCGACCCCGGCCACGACGCGGGCGGAGCGGCAGCGCTGCGCGAAGGTCTTTCGGTGCTGCTGCGGGCACTGTACCCAGCGTGCCCGCACATCACGCATGCCCTGTGGACGGAACTCGGATACGCGAGCGCGTGCGGCGACCTGCTCGATGCCCCCTGGCCGCAGATCGACGATCAAGCCCTGGTTCAGGACGAGATCGAACTGGTGTTGCAGATCTCGGGAAAGCTGCGCGGCAAGATCCGCATCAGCGCCTCGGCGGACCAGGCGGCGATCGAAGCAGCCGCGCTGGCGGCCCCGGAGTTCGCCCGCTTCGGCGAGGGCCGCCCCGTGAAGATGGTCAAGGTCGTGCCGGGCCGGCTGGTCAATGTCGTGGTCTGACCGGAGCCAGGCCAAGTCATGGATGCGCGACGACTGCTGATCATGCTGATCGGCAGCGCCGCCCTCTCGGCTTGCGGATTCGAACTGCGCGGCACAGTGACCCTGCCCTTCGCGCGTATCGCCTTGGAGGGCTTTGCGACGCGCTCGTCGCTGGCCGATGAACTGCGGCGTTCGCTGGCACAGAGTGCGGTGGTGGTGGCCGCACCCGCGCAGGCGCAGGTCGTGCTGCAGGTCATCAACGACCAGCGCGAGAAGAGCGTGGTCGCGTGGACTTCCGCCGGCCAGGTGCGCGAGCTCCAGCTGCGGGTACGGCTCGAATTCCGCCTCAGCACGCCCGGGGGCCGGGAGTTGATGCCCGCGACCGAGCTGCTGCAGACGCGCGACCTGAGCTATACCGAGACGCTTGCGCTGGCCAAGGAATACGAGGAATCGCAACTGTACCGAGCGATGCAGTCCGACATCGTGGACCAGGTGATGCGGCGCCTGGCCCGCATCAGGAACCTGCAGGGCTGAGTGCCGCTGGCGCCGACGCGATGCAACTGCGCACCGATCAATTGCCAGCCTCGCTTGCACGCGGATTGAAGCCGTTGTACGCGATCCATGGGGACGAGCCCTTGCTGGCGCAGGAGGCAGGAGATGCGATCCGGGCCGCCGCGCACAACGCCGGCTACACCGAGCGCAAGGTGTTCAACGTCAGCGGCGCGCATTTCGATTGGTCCGGCCTGCTCGGTGCGGCGCAGGCGATGAGCTTGTTTGCAGAACGACAGCTGATCGAGATTCGCATCCCGAACGGCAAGCCCGGCAAGGAGGGCTCGGAGGCGCTGCAGCGCTACAGCGAGACGCTGGCCGAGGACGTGATCACGCTGGTCCACCTGCCGCGGCTGGACCGTCAGCAACAACAGAGCGGCTGGTTCACCGCGCTGGATGGGGCGGGCATCACGATCCGCGTCGACCCTGTCGAGCGCAAGGCCTTGCCACAGTGGATCGCGCAGCGGCTGGCGACACAAGGCCAGCGGGTTCAAGAGGGCGAGGCCGGGATGTACACGTTGGCATTCTTTGCCGATCGCGTAGAGGGCAACCTGCTGGCGGCGCATCAGGAGATTCAGAAACTCGCCTTGCTCTACCCCCAGGGCGTCTTGAGCTTCGATCAGGTCGAGGCCGCGGTGTTGAATGTGGCCCGGTACGACGTCTTCAAGCTCGGCGAAGCCGTGCTTGCCGGCCAGACCGCGCGCGTGCTGCGCATGCTTGACGGACTGCGCGCCGAAGGCGAGGCGCCGGTGCTGGTGCACTGGACATTGGCCGAGGACATCCGCGCACTCAAGCGCGTCAGGGAGGCTACCGAACAGGGCAAGCCCTTGCCACTGGCGCTGCGCGAGGCCCGTGTGTGGGGCGCCAAGGAACGACTCTTCGAGCGCCTGGTTCCGTTGCTGTCGGATCACACGCTGGCCCATTGGGTCGAGTCCGCCAGCATCTGCGACGGGTTGATCAAGGGCTTGAAGCACCCGCACTGGCCGCTCGACGCCTGGGACGGCCTGAAGCGATTGGCGCTGATGGTGACCCAGCACACGGCAGCACCAAAACCGAACCAGCCGCTGCGGCTGGCGTTGCAGGCGTCGTTCTGATCCGTGCCGGCTCCGTGGGAAACGCTGGGCCGCCGCAAGGCGGCGGCCATGCTGCGCTCAGTAGCCGCGTGCGCGGTCGACTCGGAATGCGATCTCGCGCCCCTCGATCAGCGACTGCACGTTGGCAGCCACCCGCTGCGCGGCGCTGCGTGGGTCGGTCAGCGCGGCCGTGTGGGGCAGGACCGTGACCTTGGGGTGATGCCAGAAGCGGTGGTCGGCGGGCAGCGGCTCCGACTCGAACACGTCGAGCACGGCGTGTCGCAGGTGGCCACTGTCGAGAGCGGCCAGCAAATCGGCCTCGATCAGATGCCCGCCGCGGCCGAAGTTGACGATCGACGCATGTGGCGGCAGCGCGCGGAACAGCTGCGCATTCAGCAGGCCGCGCGTGTCGGGTGTCAGCGGCAGCAGGTTGAGCACGATGTCGATGAGCGGCAATTGCCTGGCCAGCGCGTCGCGACCTGCCAATTGGGCGAGCCCGGGCACTGAACGGGCACCTGCCTCGCTGCGGGTCCAGCCGGCGACACGGTAGCCCTGTCGCAGCAGCACTTGTGCGCACGCAAGTCCCATCGCACCCAGGCCGAGCACGGTGATGCCGACCTCGTCGGCGCGCCGTTGCGCATGCACGCGCCAACACGCCTGCCGTTGGCGCTGCTGATAGGCGAAGAACCCTCGGTGCAGGGACAGCGCGGCCCACAACGCTGTTTCGGCCATCGCGGCCGCCAGCGCCGGGTCGACCATGCGCGCGATCGGCACTTCGGGTGGCAGCGTGCGATCGGCCAGCAGCCGGTCCACACCCGCCCACAACGACTGGATCAGACGCAACGACGGCAGGCCGCGCAACGAACCCTCCGGCGGGTTGGCCACGATCGCGACTTCGACGCTCGCCGGATCGACCTCACCGGCGTCGACGACCACGTGGTGCTCCGGCATCGCGGCGGCCAGTGCCGCACGCCATTGCTCGCGTTCCACCCGCTCGAAACTGCCACACAAGAGCAGATTCATGGCCGTGCGGGAATCCGTTCGATCAGCCCCCGCAGCGCACGATTGACGGCCGCAGCACGCACCCCCGCCCGGTCGCCCTCGAACAGATGATGTTCAGCGGTCGTACCGATCGAGCCATCCAAGACTCGCCGGCCGAATGCCAGCCAGACCGTGCCAACCGGCTTGCTCGCCGAACCACCGGCCGGTCCTGCAATGCCGGTGACCGCGACAGCAACATCGACGCGGGGCGAACGCATCACACCCTCGACCATGGCGCGCGCCACCGGCTCGCTCACCGCGCCGTGCGCGGCGATCAGTTCGGCCGCTACGCCCAACAGCTCGGTCTTGGCGGCATTGCTGTAGCTGACGACGCCTCGCTCGAACCAGTCGCTTGAACCGGCTAGGCTGGTACAGGCCGCGGCAATCAGGCCGCCGGTGCAGCTCTCGGCGCAGGCCATGCGCAGGCCATGCACCCGCAGCAACTCGGCCAAGGCGTGAATCGACTCCGGCGGCGCCGGCAGCGGCGTCAGGTCTTCCACAGTGCGATGACCACCAAGGTGCACAACGCAGCAACCAGGTCGTCGAAAAGGATACCGAATCCGTGCCGCCAGCCGATCGCCTCTCCCCGTCGTGCCTTGAACTGTTCATCCGCCCAGCCGACTGGCCCAGGCTTCGCTACATCGAAGAAGCGAAACAGCGCGAACGCGATCAATTGGCCAAGCCAGCTTGCGGGCATCACAAGCCACAACACGATCCAGAACGCCAGCACCTCGTCCCAGACGATCGCGCCGGGGTCGCATTGGCCAAGCGCCTGGGCGCAACGCGTGCTCGCCCACCAGCCGATCGCGAAGGCGATCAGCAGCAAGATCCCCCATTGCGAATCGCTCAACAAGGTGTCCAGCACCAGGAACGACAGCCAAGCCCATAGTGTGCCGACCGTCCCGGCGGCCTTCGGCGACAGTCCGCAACCAAACCCCATCGCGACCAAGTGCGCGGAACGGCTCAGCATGAACCGAACATCGGCGCGCCGCACCGGTGCCGCCCACGCCGGATCGAGTTCGACGGCAGTCACGGAGTTACCCCGCTGTCGCGGAAATGGTCGAAGCCACGGGCGCTCATCGTGCTCACCTTGCCCTCTGGCTCGAGTAGCCTGAGCCCGGGTATCGACTCCACAACGCCGATGCGGCTCGCGGCGACACCGCCTGTCGTTGCCGCGCGCAAGACCGCCGCCCTGGCGCCGGGCGGCGCGCTGAACAGCAACTCGTAGTCATCGCCACCCTGAAGCAGGCATTGCCGCTGCAATGCAGCCGCTTGTGCCGCCAGCATCGGCGAGCGGGGCAGCGCGGCGTAGTCGAGCCGGGCGCCGACGCCGGACCGTTCGAGGATGTGGCCCAAGTCACCGAGCAGCCCGTCGCTGAGGTCGATCGCGCTGTGGGCGATTCCCCGCAACGCCAACCCCAGCGCCACGCGTGGCTGCGGGCGCTCCATCGCACGTCGGGCGCGGGTGAACTCGGCGTCCGACAGATCGACATGGCCGCGAAACGCCTCCAGCGCCAGCCGCGCGTCGCCCAAGCCGCCGTCGACCGGATGACTCACCCACAGGTCATCGCAAGCTCGCGCACCATCTCGGCGCAGAGCCTGCCCGGGCGGCACCTCTCCGAACACCGTGATGCAGATGACCAGCGGCCCGGCGGTTGTATCACCACCGACAAGTTCGACATCGTGGGCATCGGCCAAAGCGAACAGCCCTCGACTGAATCCCGCGAGGAACACTTCGTCGACGCACGGGAGCGCCAGCGCCAGGGTGAATCCGAGCGGCGTCGCGCCGCAGGCGGCCAGGTCACTCAGGTTGACGGCCAATGCCTTGTGCCCAAGCGCATCGGGCGCCACCGTCTTCAGGAAATGGCGCCCTTCGACCAGCATGTCGCTCGAGATGGCCAGCTGCATGCCGGGGGTCGGCGCGAGCAACGCGCAGTCGTCGCCAACGCCCAGCACTGCGCGACGCGCCGGACGCGTGAAGTACCTGGCGATCAGCTCGAACTCACCCAGCGGCATCGCGGCATTGTGGCGCAGACCCCGGCTTGGGACCGACCATCGCCCGCCCCGTCACGATGCGTGACGGCCGAGGTCCAGGCAGACCGTGACGACAGGCGCCGCCGCTTGCCAATCAGCGCCACTCCTACAATCGCCGACCCTGACCCAGCCGATCCGGAACGCCATGTCCACCTATGAAGCCAAACGTGCCGAGCTGCGCCGCGCCGCGCTCGAGTACCACGAGTTCCCGACGCCCGGCAAAGTCGCGATTGCAGCCACGAAACAACTGGTCAACCAGCGCGATCTGGCACTGGCGTACTCGCCTGGCGTTGCGGCCGCCTGTGAAGAGATCGTCGCCGACCCCGTCAATGCCTATCGCTACACGTCGCGAGGCAACCTGGTGGCGGTGGTCACCAACGGCACGGCAGTGCTCGGTCTGGGCGACATCGGTCCGCTGGCTGCCAAACCCGTGATGGAAGGCAAAGCGGTTCTGTTCAAGAAGTTCGCGGGCATCGACGTGTTCGACATCGAGATCAACGAAAAGAATGTCGACAAGCTCGTCGACATCATCGCCGCCCTCGAACCGACCTTCGGTGGCATCAACCTGGAGGACATCAAGGCGCCTGACTGCTTCTACGTGGAGCGCCGCCTGCGCGAGCGCCTGAGCATCCCGGTGTTTCACGACGATCAGCATGGCACGGCAATCGTCGTGGGCGCTGCGTTGCTCAACGGCCTGAAGGTGGTCGGCAAGGACATCCGCGACGTCAAGCTGGTCGCCTCCGGCGCTGGCGCGGCCGCGCTGGCCTGCCTGAGTCTGCTGATGAAGCTCGGGTTGCCGCGCGAGCATATCTGGGTGACTGATCTGGCAGGTGTGGTCTGGAAGGGCCGCACCGAGCTGATGGACCCGGACAAGTCCGAGTTCGCCCAGGCTACCGAGCTGCGCACGCTGGCCGAAGTGATCGGCGGCGCCGACGTGTTTCTCGGCCTGTCAGCCGGTGGTGTACTGAAGCCCTCGATGGTTGCGTCGATGGCGGACAGGCCACTCATCTTTGCCCTGGCCAATCCAACGCCCGAAATCATGCCCGAGGAGGTGAGGGCGGTTCGCAGCGACGCGATCATGGCCACCGGCCGGACTGATTATCCGAATCAGGTCAACAACGTCCTGTGTTTCCCGTACATCTTTCGCGGCGCGCTTGATTGCGGGGCGACGACGATCACCACCGCGATGGAGGTCGCCGCCGTTCATGCCATCGCCGAGCTCGCGCAGGTGGAGCAGAGCGACGTCGTCGCGGCGGCCTACTCCGGTACCACGCTCAGTTTCGGCCCGGAATACCTGATTCCGAAGCCATTCGACCCGCGACTGATGATGCGCATCGCGCCCGCCGTGGCGCGTGCCGCGGAGGAATCGAAGGTCGCCCTGCGCCCGATCCGCGACCTTGAGGCCTACCGCGAGAAGTTGCAGACCTTCGTCTACGCCTCGGGCACGACGATGAAACCCATCTTTACGCTGGCCAAGCGCGCCGCACGCAAACGCGTCGTGTATTGCGAAGGCGAAGAAGAGCGTGTGCTGCGCGCCGTGCAGGTCATCGTCGACGAAGGGCTGGCGAGGCCCACGTTGATTGGCCGCCCTTCGATCATTGCCCAACGCTGTGAGACCTTCGGCCTTCGCCTGCAAGGGGGCCGTGACTATGACGTCGTCAACACCGACCACGATGAGCGCTACCGCGACTATTGGCAGACCTACCACCGGCTGACCGAGCGAAAGGGCGTTACCCAGCAGCTGGCGAAGATCGAGATGCGGCGGCGCTTGACCTTGATTGGCGCCATGCTGCTGCACAAGGGCGAGGTCGATGGAATGATCTGTGGCACCTGGGGTTCGACCGCGACGCACCTGGTGTTCGTGGACCAGGTGATCGGCAAACGCTCTGGCGTGAAGACCTACGCGTGCATGAACGGGCTGATTCTCCCGGGTCGGCAACTCTTCATTGTCGACACGCATGTCAATGCCTCGCCCGACGCCGCCGAGGTCGCCGAGATCACGGTCCTGGCGGCCGAAGAGATGCGCCGCTTCGGACTGCAGCCGAAGGCTGCGTTGCTCTCGCATTCGAATTTTGGATCCAGCAATCTACCCTCTGCGCAGAAGATGCGCGACGCGTTGCCGTTGATACGCACGCGCGCGCCGTGGCTTGAGGTTGACGGCGAGATGCACGGCGACGCCGCGCTCGACGCCGCCTACCGCAAGGAACTGATGCCCCGGTCGACGCTCAGCGGCGAGGCGAATCTGCTGGTGCTGCCGGACATCGATAGCGCCAACATCGCGTACAACTTGCTCAAGACGGCCGCTGGCGGCGGCATCGCCATCGGGCCCGTGCTGCTCGGTGCGGCCAAGCCGGTGCACATCCTGACGCCGTCCGCCACCGTGCGTCGGATCGTCAACATGACCGCCGTGACAGTGGCAGACGCAAACGCTGCCCGCCCGTGATACTCGGTTTCCTGGCAATCCAGGGGCCGCATCGCGCGGCCTGAACGGGAAACCAGGACGCGCAGGGTTCATCTCTTCAGCGCTCAAAAGATATGTTAGCGCTCACACATGTTCACGCGGCTTTGCGTTGGTCAGGGGTCTTGCGCTTGAGATTTTCGGGCCGTTCCGGTAGTATTACGTATTCAAAGTTCAGGGTTAACCCGTGGATTGGACCGGTCGGTCTTTGCTGTCGGGGTCTTGGCGAAAGTTAGGACTTGCTACAGTGATCGTCGCTTCGGCGGCGTTCGTCGGACCGGGATTCGCCAAGGGGCCGGTCACGGCGAGTGACTCGGTGGCGCTGACGGAGCTGCCTCGCGAGGCGCAACAGACCGAAAAGCTGATTCGAGCCGGAGGTCCGTTTCCATACGCCAAGGATGGTATGGCGTTCGGAAATCGCGAACAGCTGCTCCCGAGGCGCGAGCGCGGCTATTACCGCGAGTACACCGTTCCCACGCCAGGCGCACGCGACCGGAGCGCCCGCCGCATCGTTTGCGGCGGCGTTCAAGCGGCGCAACCCGAGGCTTGTTTCTATACGAATGATCACTACGCGAGTTTCCGTCGTATCGCGCCGTGAGCCCCCTGTAGTGAGCTTATTTCTGACCGCCTACAAAGGACCGCGACCATGCTGCTTCAGACAGTCCGTCCCAACATCGTCCAGTCGATTCGTGCCTACCGCGTCGAGGATCTGATGCTGGCCGCCGAAAGCGCCGGCCAGCATTTCCTCTACGCCGATCTGTCCAAGGCACAGTCCAAACAAGAAGTGCTCGACATGATTGCCGAGTCGTTCCTGTTCCCGAACCATTTTGGCAAGAACCTGGATGCGCTCTTCGATTGCATGACCGACCTGGTGCACAAGGCCGGCGCGCAACCCGGATTCGTCATCGTGCTGGAGCAGTTGCCCGACAATCCACGTTTCGACCGTGAAGCGCGCGAACAGCTGCTCGACGTGTTCCGGGACGCTGCCGATTTTTGGGCGGAACGCAAGATCGCGTTCCGCTGCTTCTATTCGTTCGCGGTTGCCCGCAACGCTGACGCCGGTTCCTGGGAGCGCGGTGCCGATGGCCCCCTCCCGAACGTCGAGAAGCCCGCGTCGAAGACCGTTCCGAAGAATGGCGTCAATCCGAACTTCGGGATGAACATGCCACTGATGAGCAGTGCGTTCGACACCGCGATGTGGCTGAACGCGGCCTGAGGCTGGGCAGATCCTTCGCCGTCATCCGGCCGATTGGTCAGCACCTTTCAAGATCGGGCGGCCCGGGGCCGCCCGACTCGTTTACGCGCAGCCCTCGCGCGGTCGCTGCCTGGGCCAGGCCGACAAATTCCTGCACGCTCACTTCCTCCGCGCGCCGCTGCAGGTCGAACGGCAGGTTCAGTGCGGCCCGTTCGAGCCACCGCCCCAGCGTATGGCGAATCAACTTGCGTCGCTGCGAGAAGGAAACCGTGACGAGCTCTCCCAGCAAGCCGACGTCGAGTCCCGACGGCGCGGGCCGCGGCACCATGCGAACGACGGCGGAGTTCACGGCCGGTGGCGGATCGAACGCAGTTGGTGCGACATCGAAGAGCCGCTCGATGTCATAGCGCCACTGCAGCATGACGCTGAGGCGGCCATACGCCTTGCCACCCGGCGAGGCGGCCATGCGATCGACGACTTCCTTTTGCAGCATGAAATGCTGGTCCTCAACCGCCGACACGGCGTCGAGCAGATGAAAGAGCATCGGCGTCGAGATGTTGTAGGGCAGATTGCCGACGACACGCAACGGCCTTGCGGCATCGCTTGCGAGCTGCGCGAAATCGACGCGCAGTGCGTCTGCCTCGATGACCCGCACCTGCGCCGCGCTGCGCCAACGCGCGGCCAAGTCGCGGTCCAGTTCGATCACAGTGAGGCACCTGCACCGCTGCGATAACGGTCCAGTCAGCGCGCCGAGCCCCGGGCCGATTTCGACCAAGGCATCGTCGAATCGCGGATCGATGGCGCGAACGATCGCGTCGACGACACCGGACTCAACGAGAAAGTGCTGGCCAAATCGCTTGCGCGGCCGGTGTTTCATGGCGATGCGTGTCGCCTCATCGCGCCACGGGCCCCGGGCCCACCCGCTTCATTGCGGCGGCTCACGCAGTTCGATGTAGGCCCGGGCGCGCAGATCCTTGGCCCATTCGACATAGGCGGCCTCGAACTTCTGTTCGCGCAATACGTTGCGGGCCTGCTCCCTGACATCCCTGTCACTCAGGTCGACGTTGCGGCGCTCGATCACCTGGATCAGGTGCACGCCGAATCGCGAGGCCACCGGCGGCGATAAGCCGCCCGGACCGAGCCGATTCATGGCCTCCTCGAACTCCGGCACAAACCCACCCGGCGATACCCAGCCAAGGTCACCGCCCGATGCGGCGCTACCGTCCTCCGACACCTCGCGCGCCACGTCCTCGAAGCGGCGTTGTCCCGCTTCGATCTGGCGTCTCAACTCCTCCAGCCGGCGTGCAGCATCCTGTGTACTGAGCTGCGCCGACGTACGGAGCAGGACGTGCCTGGCCCGGGTCTGCGTCACGCGGAAAGCCGATCCGTCGCGTCGCTCCAGAACCTTCAGGAGATGAAACCCGGCGCCGCTGCGAATCGGCGCGGCAGTGACCTGCCCCACCTTGAGCTCGCGCGCTGCGTCGACGAACAGATCGGGTAGGCGCGAGATCGGGCGCATGCCGATCTCGCCACCCTTGGCGCGGTTGCCGTCCTCGGACACTTCGCGTGCCACGTCTTCGAAGCTGGCCCCCGACTGGATCCTCGCCAGCGCCTGGTCGATGCGCGCGCGACGCTCTGCGGTCGCCACCTCGCTGGAATTCTCGGCAACGGTCACAAGGATCTGCGCCAGGTTCAGTTCGACTTCGGAGATGGCAGCGCTGCGCTTTTGCGCGACCAGGTCTTCGATCTCGGTGTCGTTGATCCGGATGCGGGCGGACACCTCGCGCTCGCGAATGCGTTCCACCTGCATCTGGTCGCGCAGATTGCCCCGGAACCGTGTAATGTCCGTTCCCTCGGCAACGAGCCTCTGGCGCAGCTCTGCCAGAGACAACTTGTTCTGCGCCGCGATCGAACTCACCGCGCGGTCCAGTTCCGCGTCATCGATCCTGATGCCGCTTTCACGCGCATGGGTGATCAGGACGCGCTCGTCGATCAGCGCATCGACGATCTGCTTGCGCAATTCATCGCCCGCCGGCGTGCGCGCACCAGCACGCCGCGCCTCGTCGCGCAGGCGGGCCGCACGTTGCTCGACTTCGATCGCGGTGACCAGCTCGCTGTTGACCACGGCGACGATGTAGTCGCCGACGCGCGTCGGCGCTTGCTGCGCCGCTTGCCCGATGGCCGCGACACCGTGAACGACCAGCATCGCGGCAAGACCCCATCGGCGCAACGCGTTGATTCGAGATCGGTTCTCAGTCATTGACGACAGGTTCGTAGGGTCCGTTGCGCTCTTCGCGGAGCAGCTGATAGCCCGGTATATTGTCCTTCAACAGCCTCAGCGGGTTCGTCCCGATCCTGGACAGGCCGACCAGTTCCAGCTGAATCAACAACCGTGTCGTCGCCTCGCTGCGGCCGGTGGAGAGCCGTTCACCGACGAATCGGGCGATCCAGCAACCGGCGTCGTATTCGACGCCGGCAATCGAATCGGTGAGGCGGCTGTCGCGCACGTTGTAAATCGCACGACCGACCGCATAGAGCGTGCCCTGGCAACGCGAGCTGCCGGCGCTCGGCCCACTGCCGCGGTAGACCGGCCACTGCCAACCCAGCTCGATCTGCTCAGACAGCCCCCGCGCGAAGCGGTAGGTGGCGCTCAATGCATGGAACGGGGCCGGCAGGTATCGCGCGCCGACAATCGAGCGCAACGGTCGATTGATCTCCGCGCTGTACTGCAACGCCAGATCGACTCGCCAACGGGGCACTACGGTCGACGTACCCTCGAACAGCACATCGGAGAATCGTTGCGTCAGCGGGTTGCCGTCGGGCGTGATCAGCTGGTCGTCAAACAGATAGCGCTGCGAGACACCCAGACGCAGACTCTCTGCGCCGGTGTCGGCGTCGAGCACGCGGGTCATGACTCCCGCCGTCAGCTGGTGGGCATCCGAGACGCGATCGATGCCCGAGAACGAATTCTCCCAGAAGGCCGAAATCGCGTTGAAGTCGTTCGCCCCCGAGTCGAAGGTCGGCAGAGTCGATTGGGCCCGAAATGGCGTATTGACATACAACACCCGAGGCTCCAGCGTTTGGCGTTGCATCCGACCGAACCATTGGTTCTCGCGTTCAAATATGGCGCCCGAGTCGACGCTGAACGTGGGGATGGCACGCGCCGCGCGGGTGCGGCCATCGCTCAGCGGCTGGTCGAGCGAATAGGCGGCGGCGTTGACAGCCAGCTTCGGTCGAACCCACCAACCCGGAGCATCCCACGAGGTGGTCACGTTGCCCAGCGCATGCCAGCGCAAACCGGTGGGCATCGCCGATGTGGCGTCCTCCTTGGAGTAGTTGAATCGGTTGAGCTCCGATTCCACGGAGTACCGCAGCCCGAACCCCATCGGACCGCTGGCACGTGCACCCAGCTGTCCGATGCGATCGTAGGGCGTCTCGATCGCCGTGGCGGCATCACCGGACTGCAGGACCTGCCAGCGTTGTACACCCGCGTACCAGCCGCGCTCCATGGTTGCGGTGTCGTATCGGCGCTCGATGCGCGCATTCAAGGGCAACAAACGCGGAGTGAAGACAGGAATCTGGCGCTGAAAATCCTTCCAGTAGTCGTCGTCCGACACACGCGTGACGTGCGCCGAGTATTGGATGCCGCGCTCGAGCGAGCCTTCGTGATCAAACACGCCTATGGAGCGGCTGCGGCCGGCGACGCGGTCGTTTGGCAACAGGTTCACTGCCAGGCGCCCCTGATCCTGCGACTCCAAGTAGCGCAATTCCGCCCCGAGTCGAGCGCCCCGCCGGGCCAACACCGCCGGCGCAATCGTCGCATCCCTGTTCGGGGCAATGTTCCAGTAGTAAGGCACTGCCAGCTCGAAACCGCTGGTGGAATCCAGGGCGATGATCGGCGGCAGCCAACCCGACTTGCGGTCGTCGCTCAGCGGAAAACTGAGCGTAGGCAATGCCAGAATCGGAACGCCCAGGAAGCGCAACACGGCACCTTCGGCGATCCCTTCGTTGGTCTCGAGATCGAAACGCACGCTGTCGGTCTTCAGCAACCAATCCGGATCGCCAGAGCCATCGCGCGGACAACTCGTGTAGCTCGCATTCAGCGCACGCGCGCGCGCGCTGTCTGTAAAGTCGATTCGCTCCGCCCGGCCGCCGGCACCGGTTCGCCCCAGCATGAATTCAGGCTGCATGAAGAAACCCTCGAAGCTGTGCACCTGCAGCTGCAATTCAGGTCCCCGGTACTGATTGCCGTCCCGGCTGATTCGAACGTTGCCACGCGCTGCGATCAGGTCGTCGGCGTCTTCATAGGACATTCGATCGGCCCGAATCACGGTCCCGGCACGCCGGAACTCGACTTCGCCCTCGGCGATCGTTTCCAGCTCAGGCCGCGACTGCAGCCGGTCAGCCCGCAACACGATCGAGCGCAGGCGGGCCTGGTCACCGCGTGCCGGTGCCGCCAACCGCGTGCTGGCACGCAGGATCAGCGGTGGCTCGTCGAGCGGCGCTGCGCCTGTCTGCGCGAAGGCGTTGCCACAACCCAGGGCCACTGCAGCCAGCACCAGCGATACGGAATCGCAGAGGGTTCGAGTCGGCACGTTGGCAGTTGTCTGCAACAGGTGGAGCGTGGATCAATCGGCAGCGCGCCCGCGGTGCGCACCCGTCAGTCGGCAGCACCCGAGGGCGCGTTCGTAGAATGGGCTTGATTATCCATCGCGTGATCTGCGGCGAGCTCGATGTCCACTCCCAATCCCGTGCCCGTCGGCGACGCCATCGCATGGTCCGATGCCGCGAGACAGGCTGCCTTTGAGGCCTGGTTGGCCCCGTTGGTAGTTCGCTTCGGTCTTGACCCCGCTTCGATGACCTCTGCGTCGTCGGATGCAAGCTTCAGGCGCTACTTCCGGATCCAAGCCACCGGTGGCAGCCTGATCGTCATGGACGCACCGCCACCCCAAGAGGATGTGCGTTCATTCGTGAAGATCGCCCGGCACATCACGGATGCCGGCCTCAATGCCCCGCGCGTGATCGCCACCGACACTCACCAGGGCTTCCTGTTGATGAGCGACCTCGGCCGTGCTCCGTATCTGGATGCCCTGCGCGAAGCGGACGCCGGTCAGGCCGATCGACTGATGCGCGACGCCATCGAGGCATTGGTGCATTTTCAAACCCATGTGCAGGCGCTCGATTGGCCACGTTATGACGATGCCTTGCTGCGCCGCGAGCTGGCTTTGTTTCCGCAATGGTGCGTGCAACGCGAGTTCGACATCCAATGGTCGGCCTCGCAGCAAGCCGATTGGAACGGGGTCTGCGACAGATTGGTGCGGAGCGCATTGGCACAACCCACCGTCCCCGTGCATCGCGATTGGATGCCGCGCAATCTGATGCTTGCTGATCCGAACCCCGGGATACTGGATTTCCAGGACGCCGTACTCGGGCCCGTCACCTACGACATCGCTTCGCTGCTGCGTGATGCGTTCCTTTCGTGGGATGCGGAGCGCGAGATCGATTGGGCGGTGCGGTGGTGGCAACGGATTCGCAATACTCCGGCGCTGGCGGGCCACGCATTCTCGGAGGACTTCGGTGAATGCTGGCGCGCCATCGAGTGGATGGGTCTGCAGCGCCACCTCAAGGTGCTCGGCATCTTCTGCCGCCTCAAGCATCGCGATGCCAAACCCAGGTACAGCGCCGACCTGCCGCGCTTCTTCACCTATGCGACGCACGTGGCCATGAGATATCCCCCGTTGGCTGCGCTGCTGCCGCTGCTCGAACCCCTGTCGGGCCGGACCGTCCGGATCGGCTACACGTTCTAGCGTCGGCCCGACCTGCGCCGCGTTCAGCAGCAGGCGGCCATCACCTGTGCGACTGCGGCGGTGAGCCGTTTCGCATAGGGCAGATGGAGAAATTCGTTGGGACCGTGCGCATTGCTTTTCGGACCGAGCACGCCGCACACCATCATCTGTGCCCGCGGGAACCCTTTCGCAAGCATGCTCATCAGGGGAATGGTTCCCCCTTGACCGATGTAGCCGAGTGGGGCGCCGTAGTGCGCCTGCGAAGCCTCATTCAGCGCAGACTCGAGCCAGGGCGACAGCGAGGGTGCATTCCAACCGGTTGCGCCGTAGGCCCCCGCACGCCCATCCGGATGAAACGTCACGCGGGCGTTGTACGGTGCGTTGTCTTCGAGCAGCGCCTTCAAGTGCACCGCGGCCTCGTGTCCGGACACCAGCGGTGGCAGCCGCAGGCTCAGCTTGAACGCGGAGTAAGGCCGCAGCACATTGCCGGCATTACCCAGCTCCGGCAATCCGTCGACGCCGGTCACTGAGAGCGTGGGACGCCAGGTTCGATTCAACAGCGCCTCCACCGGCTCGGTGGTGGTCGGCAGCGTAGCGGCGCCGTCGGCGCCGCAGGCCCATGGAAAGCGCCGCCAGACCTGTTCGCCGAGGATCTGCGCGGCGGCTCGCGCCTGCGCCACGCGCTCCCGGGGCACCTGGCAATGAAAGCCCTCTGGCAACAAGCGACCGGTCTTGGAATCCTCGAGTCGGTCGAGCACTTGTCGCAGTACGCGGAAGCTCGAGGGCACGAGTCCGCTCGCGTCGCCCGAATGCACCCCTTCGGTCAGGATCTCGACCTTCAGCACGCCCGATACCATGCCGCGCAACGATGTCGTGAGCCAGAGCTGGTCGTAGTTGCCGGCACCGGAATCGAGGCATACGACAAGCGCGACGTTGCCCAACTTCGGGTTCAACGCGTCGAGGTAGGCCGGCAGATCGAATGATCCGCTCTCCTCGCAGCTCTCGATCAGGCCGACGCAACGCGGCCGCGGTATGCGTTGTACATCGAGCGCTTCGATCGCCGTGATTGCCGCGTAGACCGCATAGCCGTCGTCGGCGCCGCCACGGCCATACAGCAGGTCGCTGTCGAGCTTTGGTGTCCATGGCCCCAGATCGGAGCGCCAGCCATTGAACTCGGGCTGCTTGTCGAGATGCCCGTACATCAGCACCGTGTCCCTGCTGCCCGGGGCCGTGGCCGGTACGTCGAAGAAGATCACCGGCGTGCGCCCCTCCAACCGGATCAGCTCGAGCTTCAACCCGGAGACCTTGCGTGACTCGACCCACGTCGCGGCGTCGCGCACCACCCGGTCGATGAATCCATGCCCTTGCCATTGCGCATCGAACATCGGGCTCTTGGCCGGCACTTCGATGTAGCGCATCAGCGCCGGCACGATTCGTTCGTCCCACGCCTGCGCGGCGAACCTGCCGATGTCGGAGGCCTGGTCGTCGCTCAATCGAGGCTGGGGGTCGCGTGCGTTCATCTAACCACTCCTGTGCCGGATCAGACCGCCGGCCCCGGATTCGACGCGCGCGCATTCAGCCATCGCGTCAAGTCGGCCAGCACCTCGCCGCGCTCCGGCTCGTTGAAGATCTCGTGGGCCAGCGCAGGATAGCGCTTGTGGCTGACGACCTGCGGCGGCGCCGCGGCGGCGAAAGCCTCGCTGCCGGCACTCGCCACGCATCGGTCGGCACCCGCCCAGAGCAACAGCGTGGGCACTCGCCATTCGGCCGCGCGCTGGCGCACCCATTGACCGCCATCGACCATGAACCGCACCAGCCTGGGCGTCACCCGGTCGTGCACCAACGGATCATCGACATACGCCTTCACGGTCGCTGGATCGCGCGACACCCACTGCGGATTCAAGCCGTTTGACAGTGCGAAGTTCGGCGCCAGCAGCCCCAGCAGCGCCAGCAACCCTCGTTGAAAGGCCTTCATGCCGAGATCGAGCGCCGGCGATGACAGCACCAACGCCTCGGCCGGCCGCCACCAGAGCGCCGGCTGCCTCGCCAATCCTTCGGCGACGAAACGCGCAGCGACGAGCCCGCCCATGCTGTGCCCCAACAGCACCAGCGGGTGGGGCGGCTCGCAGCGCAGCGTGTCAATCACCAGACCCAGATCCTGCAGCAGGCTATCGGACTGGGCTATGGCGCCCCGGCGTCCCGCCGAGGCGCCATGGCCGCGCTGGTCGTAACCGACCACGTTCCAGCCCGCTGCGTTCAGATTTGCAGCAACTTCTTCGTAGCGACCGATGTGTTCGCCCAGCCCATGCACGATCAGCACCGTGCCGCGCGGCGTACCGCGAATGGCCCACTGGCGAATGTGCAACGGCAGATCGTCGATCGTGTGCAGGGCCTGCATCTGCCGCAGTGTAGGCAACCCGGCGCCGCGTGCCGGCCCGGGCTTGCCCGAGGTTCGCTGGTCGCATTACCGCGCTAGCCTTTCGCTGTAACGGGAGCATTGCGGATGAGCGACTATTTCGACCTGACTGCAGATTCCGGGCATGGCATCGCCGAGCTGGTGTTGAACCAGCCGGGCCGGCTCAACACGATGACCCCGCCGTTCTTTCCAGCCTTGCGCGATGCCGTGCGCGCACTCGACGATGCCGGCACGACGCGTGCGCTGATCGTTTCATCGACCGGGAAACACTTCTCGGCCGGCATGGCGCTCGATGTGTTCTCGGGTGGCTTTGACCTGCTGGATACGCGGGACGCCCGCTCGAGGCTTGCGTTTCAGCAGGGCCTGCGCCGTTTGATGGAGTGCTTCGACGCGCTGGAGCTGGCTCGTTTTCCGGTCATTTGCGCGGTGCAGGGTGGCTGCATCGGTGGCGCGTTGGACCTCGCACTGGCCTGCGACATCCGGGTCTGCTCCGCCGATGCGTTCTTCACGGTCCAGGAGATTCACATCGGGATGGCCGCCGACCTGGGGTCGTTGCAGCGCCTGCCCAAGGTGGTGCCGCAGGGCTTGGCGCGGCAGATGGCCTACACGGGTGAGCGCGTCGAAGCACAACGCGCATTGAGCGGCGGCCTGGTCAATGCGGTGTTGCCGGACCATGACGCCTTGCGGGCGCACGCGTTGCAGCTGGCGCAGACGATCGCCGACAAGAGCCCGCTGGCCATTGCCGGCAGCAAGCTGGCGCTCAACTACGCGCGTGATCACGGTATGTCCGAAGCGCTCGCGCAGATGACCTTGCTGCAAAGCGCCATCTTCGACACCGGCGAAATGGCACGCGCCATCGGCGCATGGAAGGAAAAGCGCTCCGGGGAATTTGCGCCGCTTGGCCCGCTGCCGAAGGTATAGGGGCCGTCAGGCCGGCGTCGGGCGGCCGCAAAGACTCGCAGGCGCCAGATCCTGACCGATCACGACTTCATTGAGGACATTACCCCATGCAAAAGACATTCAGTTTGTTGCCATCCAGGTCGCGGAAGTAGCCGGCGTAGAAACCCTCTCCGCGTGGACCAGCGGGGCCCTCGTCCTTGCCGCCCAGTTCGAGCGCCTTGCGATAGACGCGGTCTACCTTCTCGCGCGCGTCGACGACGATCGCCACCATGGTGCCGTTTCCCGCAGTGGCAGGCTTTCCGTCAAAAGGTGTCATCACGCCCAGTGCGGGCTTGTCCATCGCCGTGCCCCATGCATAGCCACGGCCGAAGTCCATGATGCGTTTGATGCCGAGCTCGCCGAGCAGGGCGTCATAGAACGCCGCGGCACGCGGCAAGTCGTTGGTGCCGACCGTGACATAGCCGATCATGGGAATCTCCTTGTTGGGCGCGGTTGCGCCAGTCAATGCTGCCATAGCCCGCCAGGCCGTGCACGCGAGTCAGGCGTGTTCGAACTTGAACACCGCCACACTGGCGCGCAGATTCGGCCACAGGCGCACCACCCTGCCGTCTCGAAGGCCGAAGCTATCAGTCACGCGCAACGCGTTCTTGCGCGCCAGCACATCGAAATCGGCAAATGTGCCGACCCGGATATTGGGCGTGTCGTACCACTGGTAGGGCAGAGTCTTGGTGATCGGCATGCGGCCCTTCAGCACGCTCAACCGGTTGGGCCAATGAGCGAAGTTGGGGAAGCTCACGATGCCGATGCGGCCGACGCGAGCTGTCTCGCGCAGCATGCGTTCGGTGTTGCGCAAGTGCTGCAAGGTGTCGAGCTGCAGCACGACGTCGAAACTGAGATCGTCGAACAACGCCAGCCCCTCTTCCAGATTGAGCTGAATCACGTGCACACCGCGCTGCACGCATTGCAGCACGTTGGCGTCCGCGATCTCTATGCCGTACCCGTCACAACCGCGGTGTTCGCACAGATGCGCCAGCACCTCGCCAGAACCGCAACCCAGGTCCAGTACGCGCGAACCGCGCGGTACCAGTTCGGCGATCAACTCCAGATCGCGCCGTTCACTCATCAGCTGCCCCCTGACGAGCAACGGCGCCCACCCCTTCTCGAGGCGACGAATCGGGTGGCGCGTCGGTTCGTTCCATGGCACCCACTTCGAGCGCAACACGCTCCAAGTAGGCATGCAACACGCCGTGATACCGCGGGTCGTCGAGCAGGAACGCGTCGTGTCCATGCGGCGCATCGATTTCCGCGTAGCTGACAGCGATGCGGTTGTCGACCAGCGCCTTGACGATTTCGCGCGAGCGCGCCGGCGCGAAACGCCAGTCGGTCGTGAAGCTGATGATCAGAAACCGGTTGGCGCGCGCCGCAGCGAACGCGGCGGCCAGGTTGCCGCCGTGGGCACTCGCCGGGTCGAAGTAGTCCAGCGCGCGGGTGATCAAGAGGTAGGTGTTCGCATCGAAGTACTCGCTGAACTTGTCGCCCTGGTGGCGTAAATAGCTCTCGATCTGGAAATCGATGTCCTGCGTCGTGTAGCCAAGCGCGCCCGCGCGCAATTCACGGCCGAACTTCGCCTCCATCGAGTCGTCAGAGAGATAGGTGATGTGGCCGATCATGCGCGCCACGCGCAGCCCTCGCGCGGGCACCACGTCATGCGCATAGAAGTCTCCGCCGTGGAAGTCCGGGTCGGTGATGATCGCGCGGCGCGCCACCTCATTGAAGGCGATGTTCTGCGCCGACAGGTTCGGTGCCGAGGCCACGGCGATGCAATGGCGCAGACGCCGAGGGTGGCGCAGGGTCCACGCCAGTGCCTGCATGCCCCCCAGGCTGCCGCCGATGACGGCGGCCAATTGTTCGACGCCCAGCGCATCGATCAGGCGGGCCTGCGAGTCGACCCAGTCCTCGACGGTGACGACCGGGAACGCCGCACCATAGGGTCGCCCGGTGCTCGGGTCCACATGCATCGGGCCGGTGGATCCGAAGCACGACCCGGGGTTGTTGATACCGATGACGAAGAAACGATCCGTATCGAGCGGCTTGCCGGGGCCCACCAGGTTGTCCCACCACCCTTCGCTGCGATCCTGACCTGCATACGTGCCGGCCACGTGGTGGCTGGCATTGAGCGCGTGACACACGAGCACCGCGTTGCTGCGCTGCGCATTCAAGGTTCCGTAGGTCTCATAGACCAGCGTGTAGTCCGCCAGGCGCGCTCCGCTTTGAAGCGGAAGCGCCTCTCTGAAGCGCAAGCTCTGTGGCGTGACTGGTCCGATCGATCCCATGGCTGCCCAAGAAGAAATCCCGGCTCCGCCAACGATGCGGACGCCGGGATTCGGGCGTCCCTCTTTAGCGGCATTTCTAGAGCGCCCGCAAGCCGGAACAAATCGGCGCTGTGGCACGAAGTATAGCCAAGCCCAGGCTGGACGGCCGATGCATGGCCGGCAGCGTCGCAGCCCGCCTCCGGCGCCGCGATCGGGCTTCCTGCATCTGGTCCGATGCAGCGGGAGGCGCCCGTGCGCTGGCTGCCGATCCACGGCCCCAGGCGCGGCTGAGCCATTTCGCACGGATTCCACTCGCCCGACCTATGGCGCAGGGTCTTGCCACGGCGCGCAGGCTTAGCATGGGCGACACCGACCATGAGTCCACAGTCCCTGATCAAGCGCTTCTATGCCGCGTTCGCAACGCTGGATGCGCATGCCATGCAGGCGTGCTACGCCGCCGACGCGCGTTTCGAGGATCCGGTCTTCGAGCTGCAAGGGCACGAGCAGATCGGCGCCATGTGGCACATGCTGTGTCATGCCGTGCGCGCCAAGGGACAGGCCGTGTGGCGGATCGAAGTACGCGACATCGAAGCCGACACCGATCGCGGCAGCGCCCATTGGGAGGCGCGATACCGCATCAGCGCAACCGGGCGCCGGGTGCACAACGTCGTCGAGGCAGACTTCACCTTCACCGACGGCCTGATCGCCACGCATCGTGATCACTTCGACTTCTGGCGCTGGTCACGCCAGGCGCTGGGGCCCACCGGCCTTGCGATGGGCTGGTCGCCTTGGCTGCGCAACCACGTTCGCGGCCAGGCCGAAGCCAAGGTGCGCAACTACCTCGCGCACCAGACCGACATCGCGCGCTGAGGCGTCGCCGGCGCCGGACAGGCGCCTCCTGCTATCGCGCCAGGCAACAATTGACGACCCCGTGGCTGCGGGGTCAGCCACGGCATCGAGGGGTGCGCGCCAACGGCGTTGTGGCAACAATTCGATACCTACCGCAATGTCCCAACCGGCGATATCCGTGAGCCAAGTTGTCCTCGTCACTCGCGACCCGCAGCAAGCCATGCAGTGGCGTGCCCAACTGACGGTCGACCACCAGCACGAGGTTGTTGCGATCACGAACTCGGCCCGGGCGGCACGCACGTTGCTGGCACAGCATCATCCACGCATCGTGGTATGCGACCTGCGCCTGCTCGATGGCACGGCGATGGCCATGGTTCAGTCGCTGGCGTCGCAGCCCGATGCGCAGCGGCCCTGCATCGTCGTGGTTGCCCCGAACGACAGGGATCCGCTGTTGGTGGAAGCGTTGCGCTCGGGTGCCGACAACTACTACGTGCCCGCGACCAACGCTGAGTCGCTGGCGGAATGCGTGCGCAAGACGTTGCACGGTGAATCGCTGATCACCGCCTCGGTGGCGCGCGTGCTGCTCGATCACTTCGACCGTCACGCCCGCCAGCGCGGCGACTGGATGCCGATCGACGAGGTACAGAGTCCGTTGCGCCTGTCGCCGCACGAGCGCGACATGCTGGTCCGGCTGGCCGCCGGTGCCGATCTGGAGCAACTGGCCGAGCGACGCGGCGTCCGGCCCGGCGCGCTCGGCACCATCGCGCGCGGCATCTACCGCAAGATGCTGTGGGATCTGCGCGCAGGATCATTGTCGCTGCAGTTGGCCTGAATCGGGAGCGCGAGCGCGCCCGCCGCCTCGATTCGCGCTCAGGGTTTCGGCGGCGCGGTCTCGATGAAGCTGGGCCGGGTCGCGAGCTTGGCCGCCAACCTGGCGAGATTGGGATAGTCGCTGCGCCAATCGAGCTCGGGAAACCGGAAGTCGAGATACCCCAGCGCGCAGCCGACCGCGATATCCGCCAGGCTCAGGTGGTTTCCCGAGCACCAGGCCTTGTCGCCGAGACCGCGACTCATCGCCTTGACGGACTCCGCCACGCGGCTCATGTTGCGATCGATCCAGGCCTGTGAGCGATGGCCCTCGCGCGGCGGCCAAGTCTGCTCCAGTCTTGCCAGGATGCTGGCATCCAGCACCCCATCGGCCAGCGCCTCCCAGGTGCGCACCTCGACGCGTTCGCGCCCCGGCGGCGGGATCAAGCGCCCGACGGGCGACAGCGTGTCGACATACTCGACGATCACACGCGAGTCGAACACCGCCTCGACGCCCTCGACCACCAGGCATGGCACCTTGCCCAAGGGGTTGGACTTGAGGATGGCATCGCTGCTCCAGACGTCTTCCAGCACCAGCTGGTAGTCCAGCTTCTTTTCCGCCATGACGACACGCACTTTGCGCACGTACGGGCTTGTCAGCGATCCGATCAGTTTCATTGGTTGTGCGGCGCGTTCCTGGTGCGGACCATTCTACCGAGCGACCGGCGCAGAAGACGCTCAGTGCTGGCTCGTGAAGTCCACCTGATTCGGGTGTCCGGGCAGACACAGCGTTGCGGTCGCCGGCGGGGTTCGCGCCACGATCCTGCCCGCCCGCACCACGGCAAGCCGCGTGGCGCGCAGACGGATCGCCTCGATCGGCGAGCGCGCTTGCAGCAACACGCAGTCGGCGCGGCAGCCGGGTTCCAGCCCGTAGCCATCGAGTCCGAGAATGCGAGCCGGTTGTTCGGTGACTGCATCGAAACAGGCCCGCATCTGGCTCACCGAGGTCATCTGAGCGACGTGCAGCCCCATCGCCGCCACTTCAAGCATGTCGCCGGAACCGAGGGAATACCAAGGGTCCAGCACGCAGTCGTGGCCGAACGCCACCGGGATCCCGGCAGCCAGCAACTCAGGTACCCTGGTCATGCCGCGGCGCTTCGGATAGCTGTCGTGCCGTCCCTGGATCGTGATGTTGATCAGCGGGTTGGCCACCGCCGCAACGCCCGCCTCGGCGATCAATGGAATCAGCTTGGACACATAGTAGTTGTCCATCGAGTGCATCGACGTGAGGTGCGATCCGGTCACCCGCCCCTGCAAGCCCAGACGGCGAGCGTGGAAGGCCAGCGATTCGATGTGACGGCTCATCGGGTCGTCGGTCTCGTCGCAGTGCATGTCCACGCGCAGCCCGCGTTTCGCGGCGAGCTCGCAGAGCATTCGCACTGACTCGGTACCCTCGGACATCGTGCGTTCGAAGTGCGGAATGCCGCCGACCACGTCGACACCGAGGTCCAGCGCGCGTTCCATGTTGGCGCAGGCGTTCGGTGAACGCAGCAGTCCGTCCTGCGGAAATGCCACCAGCTGCAACTCCAGATGGGGCCGCATGCGCTGCTTCACGTGCAGCAGGGCCTCTACCGCCAGCAAACGGTCGTCGCACACATCGACATGCGAGCGAATCGCGAGCAGACCCTTGGCGACCGCCCAGCTGCAATACCGCAGGGCGCGCTCGACCAACGCCTCCTGCGTCAGCTGCGGTTTCAACTCGCCCCACAGCGCGATGCCTTCGAGCAGGGTTCCGCTGGCGTTGACGCGAGGCAGACCGTACGAGAGTGTCGCGTCCATGTGGAAGTGCGCATCGACGAACGGCGGCGAGACGAGCCAGCCCTCGGCGTCGAGCAGCTCCGCCCCCTCGGGCTGCGCGAGACCCGGTGCGACGGCAACGAACCGGCCATCGCGCTCCAGCAGATCCACACCGCGCCGACCGTCGGGCAGCGTGGCGTTGCGGATGAACAGCATGCCTGTCGAACCCTACTTGGTGCCGAAGATACGGTCACCGGCATCGCCCAGCCCCGGCACGATGTAGCCGTGGTCGTTGAGCTGCCGGTCGATCGCCGCGGTATAGATCGGCACCTCCGGATGGTGGGCATGGAAGTTCGTGATGCCCTCGGGCGCCGCCAACAGACAGACAAAGCGGATCGAACGCGGCCGCGTTTCCTTCAGTCGCTCGACGGCGGCCACGGCGGAGTTGCCGGTCGCCAGCATCGGGTCGAGCACGATCGCGTCGCGGTCATGCATGCCGTGCGGCATCTTGAAGTAGTACTCCACCGCGATCAGCGTCTTCGGGTCGCGATACAGGCCGATATGGCCGACGCGCGCGCCGGGAATCACGTCGAGCATGCCCTCGAGGAAACCCGCACCTGCACGCATGATCACGACAAACACCGTCTTTCGACCCTCGATCACCGGGCTGCGCATCGACTCCAGCGGCGTCTCGATTTCGATCAATTGCGTCGGCATGTCGCGCGTGACCTCGTAGGCCATCAGCATGCCGATCTCGCCGAGCAGCCGGCGAAAACTGCTGGTCGAACGATCCTTCTGGCGCATCAGCGTGAGCTTGTGCTGGACCAGCGGATGGGCAATCACATGGACCAGGGCTTGGGTCATCGGCTGTCGCTCCTTGTCGTCGCAGTCAGAATAGCGTGCCATCGCTGGCGATCACCACCGGCGGCGGACCGCCGTCGCGCTGCTCGGCCGCAATCTGCCGCCCTGCGGCCCAGGTGCCGCCTTCCAGCATGCAGGCCAGCGGCAGTGTCTTGTCGTCGACGCCGAGCTCGTTGCGCACCAATGCGGCCAGTTCATCGAGCAGGCTGATCGTGAGCGAGCGCCACTCGATCGTCCATGCGTCCTGCGGCCTGTACGCATGCTGGGCGAACTGCGCATCGCGCGGCACTATCACGCCCGCGTCGAGCAACAAGCCGCCGTTGCGGTATTCGGGCAGGCCCGTCAGGTCGCCGAGGCCGCTGACCGTCACTCCGGCCGATTCGAACGGTTCGACCAACGAATACGCGAGCCACTGCGACAACTTGTGAAACGGCACCCAGCCTGCATCCAGCCCCTCGCCGCCAGCGGCGGGATGGCGCCACACGTCGCCGATCGCGACCCCTTCGAGGGCCTGCCCGCTCGGCCAGATTTCGCTCAGCGTATCCAGCAGCGCCCCCAGGATGCGCGACGCGGCGACCTGGTGGTGAAAGCTTGCCGGCCGCGGACGATGGTGGTGCAACTCCGGTGCGTGCCGGTGATGCGTCAAGGCGTCGAACAGGTGGCCCGGCTGACCGATCGCGGTATAGACCTGCGGCTGCGACCGCAGCGCCTCGCCCAGGCGATTGAGCAACGAGACCCGCCCTTCGAGGCCGACCAGCGGATTGTCCAGGCTGACCTGGAACGCCTCGGCCAGCGAACGGCTGTCCAGACGCGCCAGCGCCCTGGCATCGACGCGCAACGGATCGCCCACGTCCGAAGAGAATCGTCCGGCCATGAAGGCACGAAAGCCGGCGACGGCCAGGCCTTCCGAACGCGAAAACACCTGGCCCGTCTCGCGCTCGCGATAGTGCCAGCTGCTTCCCGCGCCGGCATCGAGCAGCACGCTGATCAGCGCGAGGTCGATCCGCGTGCGTGCAAGGGCCACCTGGCTGCACCCGACCAGTCGCGCATCGAGTTCGGCCTTGCGATCGACGCCACCGGCCTCGAAATGACGCCAGCGGCTGTGGTACGGGATCTTCAGGTCCGGGAACCGCTTGCGCGTCAGCGTGGCGACGCGCCGCGCGACCGCCGGCAGGCGCGACCGGTCGACGGTGAAATGCGCCGACGCGCCGCGCGCCACCGTCGCGCTGATCCGCGCGCAGCGCTCCCGAATCGTCGCCGGCGAGCGCAGCCGCCGCACCGCCTCGTGAAGCGCCGATGCCTCACTCAAGGCCGCGGCCCTTCACGTTCGCCAGCTGGGCCTCGTCGGGCGCCACGCGGTCGGTAAAGTAGCCCGCGGCGATCTTGGCCTCCATCTCCACCTGGGCATCGGCCGGCACCAGGGCGTCGGGAATCTTGACGCGCTCGCCGACCTCGATGCCGCTGCCGGTGATGGCGTCGTACTTGTCGTTGCTCATCGACACCAGGCGATGGATTCTGCGGACGCCCAGCCAATGCAGCACATCGGGCATCAGCTCCTGGAAGCGCATGTCCTGCACGCCGGCGACGCACTCGGTGCGCAGGAAGTACTTGTCGGCACGGTCGCCGCCCTCCTGGCGCTTGCGCGCGTTGTAGACCAGGAACTTGGTCACCTCACCCAAGGCGCGACCTTCCTTGCGCGAGTAGGCGATCAAGCCGACGCCACCCTGCTGCGCGCCCTGGATGCACTCCTCGATCGCATGCGTCAGGTACGGCCGGCAGGTGCAGATGTCGGAGCCGAAGACATCCGAGCCGTTGCACTCGTCATGCACCCGCGCCGTCAGCGTGACGGCGGGGTTGGCCAGGTCGCGCACGTCACCGAACACGTACAAGGTCTGGCCGCCGATCGGAGGCAGGAAGACCTCGATGTCGCTGCGCGTGACCAGCTCGGGATACATGCCGCCGGTCTCCTCGAACAACGCGCGCCGCAGTTCGGCCTCGCCGACCTTGAAGCGCCGCGCCACGCCCGGCAGCCACCAGACCGGCTCGATGGCGATCTTGGTCACGGCGGCCGAAGCGTCCTCGAGCAAGACCTTGCCGTCGATCGCAAGCCGCTGGAATGCAATCGCCTGCTTGATTTCCTGCAGATGGATGTGCGCCTTGGTCACCGCGATCGTTGGCCGGATGTCGTAGCCCTGCGCCAGGTAGCCGGCGTACACGTGTTGCACCGAGGCGCCCCAGGGATCGATCGATACGATTCCCTCCGGGTCGCCCCACTGCGAATAGGGCCCGACCAGGTCGGTCGGCGATGTGTTCGTCAGGTCCGCGCGATGGCCACGGGTCAGGTTGCCCGCCGCCACGGCCAGGGCTCGGTACACGCCGTAGCTGCCGCTGTGCGTGCCAATCACGTTGCGCTGATTGCGGTTGGTGGTCGTGCCCACCACCGGGCCGCGCATCAGCGGGTCTTCGGCACCCCAATGGATCGGCGGCGCGCCGCTCGGGCCTTGCTGCGGGTGCGACGTCAGTCGGATGTGACGTCCACCCGTGTTCGGCTCGCCGCTCATCGCAGGCTCTCGCATTGATTCATCGGCCGGCCCTTCATCGTTCACCCTTGCGCCAAGGCTTCATCAGAGCCTGAGGATACGCCGCGCGCCGGGCCACGACCACCAGCGCCACGATCGCCATCACATACGGCAGCATCAGGTAGAACTGGTAGGACACGTCGACGCCGAACAAGCCCGATCCGGCCTGCTGCAGGCGCAGCTGCAGCGCGTCGAAGAAACCGAACAGCAGCGCCCCGACCAGCGCCTTGCCCGGTCGCCAGGAGGCGAACACCACCAGCGCCACGCAGACCCAACCCCGGCCGTTGACCATGTTGAAGTAGAACGCGTTGAATGCCGCCAGCGTCAGGAAGGCGCCCGCCACGCCCATCAGGGCCGAGCCGGCCATCACGGCGCCGATGCGCAGGGCCGGGACACTCAGGCCCTGGCCTTCGGCCGCGTCCGGATTCTCGCCGACCATGCGCACCGCCAGCCCCAGCGGAGTGCGGTACAGCATGTAGGCCAGCGTCGGCACCAGCAGCAGAGCGAGCAAGGTCAACGGCGTCTGCTGGTTCAGCACCGGCAGCGGCAGCCAGGCGCTCATGTCGGAGAACGGCTGCACGGTCGGCGGACTTTCCACTTTCGGAAAGCTCACGCGGTAGGCGTAGCTAGCCAGGCTGGTGGCGAGCAAGGTGATGCCCAGTCCCGAGACATGCTGGCTCAGCGCCAGCGTCACGGTCAGCCAACCGTGCAGCAACCCGAACAGGGCGCCCGTCAGCGCTGCGGCTGCGACCCCGGTCCACAAGCCACTGCCCTGGTAGACGGCGAGCCAGCCGGCAAAGGCACCGGCCACCATGATTCCCTCGATGCCCAGGTTGAGTACGCCGGCGCGCTCGCACAACAGCACGCCGAGCGTGCCGAGGATCAGCGGCGTGGCGATACGCAGCACCGCGACCCAGAACGGCAGGCCCAGCAGCAGATCAAGCGTTTCGGTGAGCATCAGCCGCGGCCCCAGTGCACGCGCCAGCGTGTCCACATCGTCGCCACCAGCACCGCGATCAGCGCAACGGCCACGATCACATCGGCGATATAGGTCGGAACGGTGACGGCGCGGCTCATGCTGTCGGCGCCGACCAGCATGCCAGCCACGAAGACGGCCGCCACCACCACGCCGATCGGATTCAACGCCGCCAGCATCGCGATCACGATGCCCGAATAGCCATAGCCCGGCGACATGTCCAGCGTGACGTAGCCGGCCCGTCCCGCGACCTCGAGCGCACCCGACAGGCCGGCCAGCGCGCCGGAAAGCAGCGCAACCTTCCAGACCACGGCGCGCACCGGCATGCCGGCGAATTCTGCGGCACGCGCGTTGGCGCCGACGGCCCGGATCTCAAAGCCGAGCGTCGTGTGCCGCAGCAGCGCGGCCAGTGCCAACGCCAACGCCACGGCAGCCAACAGGCCGCTGTGCACGCGGCTCTTCGGAACCAATTTGTCCAGCTGCAGGGCGTCCGCGATCGCGACGCTTTGCGGCCAGCCCAGCCCAGTGGGGTCCTTCATCGGCCCGTCGAGCATGGCCGAAACCAGCAGCAACACGATGAAGTTCAGCAGCAGTGTGGTCACCACCTCGTCAACGCCGAGCCGCGACTTCAGCAATGCGGGACCGAGCAGCAGCAGCGCACCGGCGGCGCAGGCCGCCGCAATCATCAGCGGGAAAAGGATCCAGCCCGGCGCGCCGAATCCGGCCCCGCCGTGCAACCCGCCCACGGCCACGGCCGCCAATGCCCCCGCATAGAGCTGCCCTTCGGCACCGATGTTGTACAGACGCGCCCGAAATGCCACTGCGGCAGCCAGGCCAGTCAAGATCAAGGGTGTGGCGCGCGTCAGGGTCTCGGTCCATGCGAAGCGCGAACCGAATCCGCCTTCCAGCAGCAGCGCATAGGCGCGCCCGACCGGCGCACCCGCCCAGGCCACCAGCACCGATGTCACCAGCAGGGTGAAACCGATCGCCAACGCCGGCGCAACCAACCACATCCATGCAGGAATCTGCGCACGCGGTTCAAGCCACATGGCGAGTCTCTGCCCCGGGCTTCGACGACTTCGCCATACCGGGCAAGCCTTGTCCCGCCATGGCCAGGCCCAATTCGGCCAGCGTCCACTGCGAGCGCGCGAGCGCAGCGGTCAATCGACCTTGCGACATCACCGCGATTCGATCGGCCAACGCGAGGATCTCATCGAGGTCTTCGCTGATCAGCAGCACGCCGGCACCCGCCGCACAGGCCTCGAGCAGGCGCCGATGCAGGTCGGCGACAGCCCCGACATCGAGCCCCCAGGTCGGCTGGTGGGCCACGATCAGCGTCGGCGCCACATCGCGATAGCGCGCACCACTGAGCGCGCGCCCGAGGATCAGCTTCTGCAGGTTTCCGCCCGACAGCGATCGCGCGGCCGCGTCGAGCCCCAACGCGCCGCCGCCGCGCACGTCGAATCGTTCGACGATGCGGCGCGCGTGCTCGCGTGCGCGCTCCGTGCGCAGCCAACCCCAGGTAGCAAAGCGCCGGCTGGCGTAGCGTTCGAGCAGTGCGTTCTCCCAGATCGTCATGTCGCCGATCGCGCCGGTCGACTGCCGGTCTTCCGGGATGCGGGCCACGCCAGCTTCGACCCAGGCGCGCGGCCGCGCGGGGAGCGCGGCGCCGCCGATCACGAGCGTGCCCGAGTCCAGCGCGATCAGGCCGGACAACACGTCGGCCAGGGCGCGCTGGCCATTGCCGGCCACGCCGGCGATGGCCACGATCTCGCCGCTGTGCACCTCCAGATCGATGTCCGCCAGCGTCGGTCGTCGGCCGGCGCCGCGCAGGCCGGCGCCGCGCAATGCACACACCGGAGCAGCCGGGCGCGTGACGCCGACCGCCGTTGGCTCGCGCGCCACACGCGGAACCGCACGCCCGACCATCGCCTCGGCGAGCATCGCCCGGTCGGCACCCGCCACTGGCAGAGCGGCCACCAATCTACCGTTGCGCAGCACCGCCACGCGGTCGCTGACGGCCAGCACCTCGTCGAGCTTGTGGCTGATGAAGACGATCGCCATGCCCTGCACGACCAGGCGTTTCAGCGTGCCGAACAGCGATTGCGATTCCTGCGGCGTCAACACGGCCGTCGGCTCGTCGAGGATCAGGATGCGCGCGCCGCGTGTCAGCGCCTTGAGGATCTCCACCCGCTGGCGCTCACCGACCGACAGGTCGCCGACGCGCGCATCCGGATCGACCTTCAGGCCGAAGCGCGTGGCCGACTCGGCCAGCCGCGCGCGCGCCGCCCGGCGGCGCGAAAACGCCTGCCACAGGGGCTCGGTGCCCAGCATCACGTTGTCGAGCACGCTCAGGTTGTCGGCCAGCGTGAAGTGCTGGTGCACCATGCCGATGCCCGCGGCCAGCGCGGCCTTGGGCTGGCCGGGCGGCAACGCCCGGCCGTCAACCTCGATGACGCCGGAGTCGGCGATGTAGTGACCGAACAGGATCGACACCAGGGTGCTCTTGCCGGCGCCGTTCTCGCCGAGCAGGGCAAGCACCTCGCCCGCCCTCAGGTCGAGCGAGATGTCGCCGTTGGCCACCAGGTCGCCGAAACGCTTGGTGATGCCTCTCAGGCGCAGCAGCGCCGGTTCTGCGTTCACCCGACGCCGCCCGAATGAATCACTTGGCGCTGGGCTTGGGCTGTGCGTCGTCGATCTTGACCGCGAACTTGCCCTCGAGAATGGCCTTCTCCTTGGCGCGCACCTTGGCCACGAGGTCGGCCGGTATCTTCTTCTCGAAGGTGCCGAGCGGGGCGAGTTCAGAGCCCTTCGCACCCATGTGCGAGAGCTTGCCGTAGTCCTGCGCCTTGAAGGCGCCGGCCTTCACGGCCTTCAGTGTCGCGTCGATCGTCGGCTCCATGTTCCACAACGCCGAGGCCATCACCGTATCGGGGTACTTGTCCTGCGTATTGATGACGTTGCCGATCGCCAGCTTGCCGCGCTCCTTGGCCGCGTCGCTGACGCCGAAACGCTCGGCGTACATCACGTCGGCGCCCTTGTCGATCATCGCGAAGGCGGCCTCCTTTGCCTTGGGCGGGTCGAACCAGCTGTTGATGAAGGTGACCATGAACTCCACCTTCGGGTTGACCTCCTTGGCGCCCGCCATGAAGGCGTTCATCAGGCGGTTCACCTCGGGGATCGGGTAGCCGCCGACCATGCCGATCTTGTTGCTCTTGCTCATGCCGCCGGCGATCATGCCGGTCAGGTACGATGGCTCCTGGATGAAGTTGTCGAACACGCCGAAGTTGGGTTCCTGCGGCTTGCCGGAGCTGCCCATCAGGAACGACACCTTGGGATAGTCCTTGGCCACCTTGCGTGCCGCGGCCTCGACTGCGAAGGACTCGCCGACGATGAACGTGTGACCCGTCTCCGCATATTGGCGCATCACGCGCTCGTAGTCGGCGTTGGCGACGTTCTCGCTGAACACGTAATCGATCTCGCCGCGCGCCACCGCGGCCTTGAGGGCCTTGTCGATGCGGCTGACCCATTGCTGTTCGACTGGGACCGTATAGATCGCGGCGACCTTGAGTTTGGTCTGAGCCAAGGCGGCGCCGGTCAGTCCGGCGCCGAGCAACGCGGCCATGCTGAGCAACAGGATCGAACGACGAGACGCACTCATAAGACTCCTCCGGACGGTGGTTGACTGGTGGCGTGATTGGGGATGGCGCTGGGCGGCGACCCGTTCGTCGCGCTGGCGACGTTCGGATCGTATGAGGCAGCATTTGGCAGGCAGGTGGCGCAGCCCGTCAATCGGGGCGGTCCTGTGGTTGATCCGACCTGTCATTCACGGCCATGCGCCCAAACCTACAATCGGGCCAGCTCCGCGGCATGCCGACCTGGCCTCGACCGCGGCCATTCACGACGCGCCCGGATGTCGAACTCCCCGCTCACCAACCTGTCCCCGCTGGACGGACGGTATGCCGCCAAGTTGGCGCCATTGCGTCCCTTGCTGTCCGAGTTCGGCCTGATGCACCGGCGCGTGCAGGTCGAGGTCGAGTGGTTCATCGCGCTGTCGGACGCGGGCTTCGCGGAGTTCTCCGCGCTGTCGCCGGCCGCTCGGACGCGCTTGCGGTCGTGGGTCGCTGCCTTCGCCGAAGCCGATGCGCAGGCGATCAAGGACATCGAGCGCACGACCAACCACGACGTCAAGGCGGTCGAATACTGGCTCAAGCGCCGCTTCGAGGCCGATGCCGAGCTCGTGCGGTCGGCCGAGTTCGTGCACTTCGCCTGCACCAGCGAGGACATCAACAACACCAGTCATGCCCTGATGTTGAACGCGGCGCGCTCGGATGTGCTGCTGCCGGCGCTTGATGCCATCCTCACCCGGATGACCGAGCTGGCCCATCGATTGGCCGAGGTGCCGATGCTCAGCCGCACCCATGGGCAAAGCGCAAGTCCGACCACGCTCGGCAAGGAGGTCGCCAACGTGGCGGCGCGCCTGGCACGCGCCCGTTCGCAGATCGCCGACGTGCAGCCCTTGGCCAAGATGAATGGCGCCGTGGGCAACTACAACGCGCACCGGGCCGCCTGGCCCGATTTCGATTGGGAGGCATTCAGCCGCCGCGTGGTCGAACGCCAACTGGGCCTTGCGTTCAACCCCTACACGATCCAGATCGAGCCGCACGACTGGATGGCCGAGCTGTTCGACGCGGTCGCACGCACCAACACCATCCTGATCGACTGGTCGCGCGATGTCTGGGGTTATGTGAGCCTGGGTTACTTCACGCAGCGCCTGAAGGAGGGTGAGATCGGCTCCTCGACGATGCCGCACAAGGTCAACCCGATCGACTTTGAGAATGCCGAAGGCAATTTCGGTCTGGCCAACGCGCTGTTGACGCATCTGTCGCAGAAGCTGCCGATCAGCCGCTGGCAGCGCGACCTGACCGACAGCACGGTGTTGCGCAACATGGGCGTCGCGATCGGCCACGCCGTGCTCGGCTACGACTCGGTGCTTCGCGGCCTGGACAAGCTCGAGGTCAACCACGACGCGCTCGCCGCGGACCTCGATGCCGCCTGGGAAGTGCTGGCCGAGCCGATCCAGACCGTGATGCGCCGCCATGGCCTGCCCAACCCGTACGAGCAGCTCAAGGCGCTGACGCGCGGCAAGGCAATCACCCGCGAAGCGATCGCGGCTTTGATCGAGTCGCTGGAACTGCCCGAAGCCGAGAAGGCGCGGTTGCGCGCAATGACACCGAGCAACTACACCGGACTCGCAGCGACGCTGGCGAAGCGGTTCCGTTAGAGCCTGTTCACGCGATGCCGATGGCGTTCGTCGACAAGTTGGCGCAGGCCGAGCGCCTCAACGACTCGCAGCTCTGCGTCGGCCTGGATCCGGACCCCTCGAAGTTCCCCGGCGCTTGGCAGCACGACCTGTCGCGGATCTTCGATTTCTGCGCCACGATCGTCGACGCCACCAGAGACCTGGTGATCGCGTACAAGCCGCAGATCGCCTATTTCGCGGCCCATCGCGCCGAGGACCAGCTCGAGCGCCTGATCGCCCATGTGCGCCGCACGGCGCCGGACGTGCCGGTAATCCTGGACGCCAAACGCGGCGACATCGGCCCCACCGCTGAGCAGTACGCCCGCGAGGCGTTCGAGCGCTACCAGGCCGATGCCGTGACCTTGTCGCCGTTCATGGGCTTCGATTCGATCGAGCCGTACATGAAATACGACGGCAAGGGTCTGATCCTGCTGTGTCGCACCTCGAACCTGGGCGGCGCCGACCTGCAGGCCCAGAAGCTCGCCTCGGGCGACCTGCTGTACGAACACATCGCTCGACTGGCGCAGGGCGAATGGAACCACAACGGCCAGCTCGGCCTGGTGGTCGGTGCGACCTTTCCCGACGAGATCGCCCGCGTGCGCGCGCTGGCGCCGTCGTTGCCGCTGCTGATTCCGGGCATCGGCGCGCAGGGCGGTGACGCCGAAGCCACCGTTCGCGCCGGATGGCGTGGAACCCCGGGACGCACGACCGGCGCGATCATCGTGAACTCGTCGCGCGCCATCCTGTACGCCAGCCGCGGCAATGAATTCGCCGCCGACGCGCGCCAGGTTGCGCAGAGCACCCGCGCGTTGCTCGCCACGGCTCGCACGCGCTCGGCTTAGTGCCCTACAGCGCCAGCGGCAGCTCGCGCAGCCGCCGGCCGCTGAGAATGAACAGCGCGTTGGCCAGCGCCGGCGCCAGTGGCGGAACACCCGGCTCGCCCATACCCGTGGGCGGTTGATCGCTCGCGACGATGTGTGTCTCGATGGCCGGCGTTTGCGCCAGAGTCAGCAACGGATGGTCGGGGAAGTTCCGCTGCCTGACCACGCCGTCCTCGATGTCGATGCGACCGAACAGCGCCGCGCTCAACCCGAAGATGACGGCCGATTCCATCTGTTGCGCGACGCCCGACGGATGCACCGCGACACCGCAATCGACCGCGCACACGACGCGGTGTACGCGCGGTGTCTTGCCGTCCAGCGAAGCCTCCACCACCTGCGCGACGATGGTGCCGAAGCTCTCGTGCAATGCGATGCCGCGCGCGCGCCCGGCAGGCGCAGCCGCGCCCCAGCCGGCCTTGTCGGCCGCCAAGGTCAACACCGCGGCGTGGCGCGGCATCCCTTCTAGCAGGGCGAGGCGGAACCGGAACGGATCCTGCCCAGCCGCATGCGCCAACTCGTCGATGAAGCCCTCACCGAAGAATGCATTGTGCGAATGCCCGACCGATCGCCAGTTGCCGATCGGCACGCCGCTGTGCGTGGCCACATGCGCGATGCGCTGGTTCGCAATGTCGTAAGGCAGGTCATACAGCCCTTCGACGGCCGATTTGTCCGGAAGGTCGAACGGCCCGCTGAACGTCGGTAGGACGCGTTCGAGCCAACGTGGCGTGATCGAATCGCCCGCGCTCGTAATCGCCAGCGCGGTGACCCGGCCGGCATCGTCCAGGCCGGCGCGCAGCAGCGCAACGCCCGCCGGTCGGTAGAAGTCGTGGCCGAAGTCCTCCTCGCGCGACCACACCAGCTGCACGGGTCTGCCGCCGGTCTCCAGAGCGATGCGCACGGCCTGGGCCACGACATCGACTTCCAGCCGGCGACCGAAACCGCCTCCGAGGTAGGTCAGGTGCAGGGTGACCGCCTCCGGCGCGACGCCGGCCACCTGCGCCGCTGCAGCGCGGGCCAGCCCCGGCACCTGGGTCGGAGCCCACACCTCGACCGCGCCGTCCAGGACCCGCGCGGTGCAGTTCATCGGTTCCATCGTCGCGTGCGCCATGTATGGCGCGCGATACAGCGCCTCGACCCGGCGTGCCGATCCGGCCAGCGCCGATCGCGCATCACCGCGGGTCCAGAACGCGACGCCGTCGTCGCGCTCCGCGCCGTCGCGCGCGGCGCGTTCGAGCGCCGCCTCGATGCGCTTGGATTCCAGTGCCCCGCCGGGCGGTACGCTCCACTGCACGTCCAGCGCCTTGGCGCCCTCGAAGGCGTGCCAGGTGGTGCGGCCGACCACCGCCAGCGCTGCCGAGGCGCCGGCCAGTGGCGGCAAGCGAACGACCCGCTCGACGCCCGGGCGGCGCAGTGCCGCGTCGACGTCCACCGTGCCCGGACTGCCGCCCAGCATCGGGTTGTGCAGGATCGCCGCGTAGACCATGCCGGGTAGGCGCACGTCGATGCCGAAGTGCGCGCTGCCGTCGCACTTGGCGGCCAGATCCACGCGCGCGGCGGGTCGACCGATGCGGCGGAAGTTCTGCGCGGGCTTCAGGATCACGTCGCCGGGACGCGACAGCGCGGCCTGCTCTGCCAGCTCGCCGTAATGGGCGCGCTGCCCCGAGGCATGCGAAACCACGCCGTCGCGCGCGTTGAGTTCGGCCACCGGCAACTTCCAGCGCAGCGAGGCCACGCCCACCAGAAGTGCCCGCGCGGTGGCGGCGGCCAGGCGCAGCGGCTCCCAGGAATCGGCGACGCTCGCGGAACCCCCGGTGACGTTGATCCCGAGCTCGCGCGCCAGCTTGACTGTCATCCAGCGCGCAGCGCGAAGGGTGGTCGACTCGCGACCTGGTTCGCGTTCGCTCGCGTGGAACGGCAGCGCTCCGACAAATGCCGCCGCGCTGCCGTAGATCGCGTCGTACCCGGCCTGCTCGAATCGGATCCGTTGCAGCGGCACCTCGAGCTCTTCGGCCACCAGCAGCGCCAGCGCTGTGTGTACACCCTGACCCATCTCGCTGCGGTGCATGGCCAGGATCACGGCGCCATCGGCAGCCACCTTGATCCAGCCATTGAGCGCAATCGCGCCGGTCTGGGTCGGCCACAGTGCCGGCGATCCCAGCCGGCTACGCGGTGGCAGCACGGCCCAGCCCACCAGTACCGCGCCGCTGGCTGCAGCGCCGGAGAGCAACAGGCTGCGTCGCTTCACGGCCGAGCGAGCCTACGCGGACGATCGGCCATCTGGCGCGCGGCAGCCTTGATCGCCACGCGCACCCTCGGGTAGCTGCCGCAGCGGCACAGATTCGTGATCGCGGCGTCGATGTCCGCGTCGGTGGGTGAACGCACCGTGGCCAGCAACGCCGCCGCGGCCATCAGCATGCCGCTCTGGCAGTAGCCGCACTGCGGCACCTGGTGTTCGATCCACGCCTGCTGCAGCGGATGCGGTTGTCCGGCACTGCCCAGCGCCTCGATCGTGCGTATCGACCTGCCTTGCACGGCCGACACCGGCGTCACGCACGAGCGGATGGCCGCGCCGTCGACGTGCACGGTGCAGGCACCGCAGGCCGCCACACCGCAACCGAACTTCGTACCCGTCATCCCGAGGAGATCGCGCAACACCCACAGCAACGGCATGCCCGGATCGATGCCCGCGTCATCGATGCTCGTCGGGTTGCCGTTGATCGTCAGGTTCATGGCAAGGCAGGAACGTAGGCGGGAGCGCATTGTCACCCGCGCCCCCGCCCCGCGAGCGCTGTCGATCGCGGCCTCCACCCACCATAGGCCGCGCGCGGCGGCCTTGGCAGCGTCAGTCCAGCTCGACCTCGGTATGCACGGCGCCTGCGCGGTCGGCGCGCGCGCTCATCGACAGGCGGGTGCCGCGCGGCGCGCGCACGACCCATTCCGCCACCGCGCGGTCGGCGGTGATTTCCCGATTCGGCAGAAACGCCTGCAGCGACGTCTTGCTCGCATGGCCGGACAGATGCGGGCCGACCATGCGCGGCCTGCCGGCGACCAGCGAGCAGCCCTGCGGCAGCAGCAGTTCGAACACCACGCCGCGGGCGACCTTGCGCTCCAGGGCGCGCTGGCTGACGAAGGCCGGCAGATAGCCGCTGTTGGCCACCGCGAACCGCACGCGCCAGGTATCGTCGCCGAGCGCGCGCACCTCGGTGCGCAGCAATTCCAGCTTCGGCAGGCTCAGGCTCAATTGGGCCAGCCAGCGCGGAAACCGCGCCACCTCGCGCTCGCGCAGATGCGGCGGCGGATTGCGCCAGAAGTTGAGCCGGTCCCAGCCGCCGAGCTCGACCGCACCGAGCTGAGGGTGCTGGAATGGATACCAGTCCACATGCGCCTGGCCGGCGCATTGCGTATCGCTCCAGGCCAGCAGCTTGAGGTCGTCGTCGGTGCTGTGCTCGCGGTACCAGTGGATCCAGTCGTAGTCGGTGATGCCGGCCTCCTTGTTCGGGGCCCAGATTTCCACGGTCCAGAACAGCGCGCCGAGGTGCTCGTACAACCAGTCCTGGGTGCCGGTGATCACCTCCTTGGGGTGATAGCGAAATGCCTCGTAGATGCTGATCGCCGGATATCCGGTGAGCTTCTCGCCCAGCGCCGACAGGCGCTTGTAGATCCACAGGTCTTCCGGCGTCATGTCGTCGTCGGCCTGCGTCCCCATCGGTCGCAGGATCACGCCCGAGTGCGTGTGGAAGCTGACGCCAGCCCCGATGTTCGGATGCTTGACGATGAAATCCACCATCGCCCGCACCTCGGGCTCGCTGGTCGGGTAGGGCCCGGCACCGGTCTGTTCGAACTCCTGGCGCCAGTACGCCGGAAAGTTGCGGTTCAGATCCAGCCCTTCGCGATCGGGATTGACCTTGATCTGCAATCCGTCGAAGTGGGTCAGCGTGCCTTCGGGCATCACGCGGTAGTAGTTGCCGCCGAAGTCGCCGGGCTCGCGCGGGATCATCAGGCGCTTGTCGTTCGGGTGGCACTTCCACGACCCGTGCGGGTCGGGCTGGCGCATATAGAGCACCCGGCCGTCGCCGTCGACATCCTCCACCGACAAGCCGTCGATCGTGGGTTCATCGAACGGGTAGGGCCGTGTCGACGAGCGGATGTGGCGCGGTCGGTCGGCCAGCGCCAGCTCGGCCCCGTCGGGGTTCAGACGCGGGCACAGGTACACCGCGCGCGTATCGACCAGCATCGTCGTCTGCGGGTCCTTGCCGTATCCCAGCATCAGCTGGTGCAGCCAGTACAGGCAGGCCGTGCTCGCCGTGACTTCGCCGGCATGGATGTTGCCGTCGCACCAAAAGGCGGGCTTGTCGATATCCGGCCCGGTCGTGCGTTGCGTGATGACCGCAAGCCAGATGTCGCGACCTTCGTGGCTCTTGCCCAGCGACTGGATGCTCACCAGGTCGGGCCGCGCGCTAGCGTAGTCGTGCAGCAGCCGAGTCAGCTCCGCGTGTCGATAGAACACGTCGAACCGGGGAACTGGCAGGTCGCTCATGGCGGTGGCGCCGGCGCTTCGCGCCGGAAGGCTGAAAGTGTCGCAGACCGAGCGCACGCCGCTGCAAGGCGCAACCTCGTGCAAACCCGTGCCGGTCCCCGGATCAGGGGCTGCGGTGGTCCTGTCGGCCGAGGGGCCGCGGTCCGGGCCGCGGCACCGCGCACAGCGAGCCCGGCGAACGGGAACATCACGCCAGCGGGCGCAACGACACCGACGCTATTCGGTAAACAGACGATACATGCCCTTGAGCGTGATCAGGTGACCGGGGTTGCTGGTCTCCTCGAGCACACCGGCCATGCGCCGGCGCAACCGCGCACTGCGCCGGGCCCGCCAGATCAGCAGGTCGGCGAGCCACGGATGGGCGTTGACGCGATTGGCCCTTTCGTAGAGTTCGAAGCGCGGCTTGAGCGCCGTCAACGCGGCTTCGTAGCGTGCGCGTTGCTCCGCCTCGGGCGTGCCCTGGCGCTGCCCATCGATCAGCGCCTGCGCCGCCAGGAGGCCGGTCTCCATCGCCTTGCCGATGCCCTCGCCGGTGAAGGCGTAGGTGCTGCCGGCCGCCTCGCCGGTGACGAGCAGTCCCGGTCGGCTCCAGCGGGCGCCAGCCAGCGTGCAGCGCAGCGGCGCGCCCTTGAACTCACCGACGATCTCGCCCCCTGCCATCAGTTCGTGCGCCGGTGCATAGCACTCGGTGAAAGCCTTGAAGACATCGCGCAGATTCACGTCCTTCATGCCGGCGTGGCCGTCGTCGCGCATCTCCACATGGCTGCCCAGCACGCCTGCGCCGATGTTGAAGACGCCGTCGCGACACGGAAAGATCCAACCGTACCCGGGCCGCAGCCGGTGGTGCCAGACCACTTCCATCTCCGTGATGCGGCCGATCATCTGCGGATTGCGCACATAGCCGCGCAACGCGATGCCCGATGGAACGCGCCGCGTGCACATGTCGGCAGCCATCAGCGCCTGGGGTACGGCGCCGGTGGCCAATACCGTCCAGCGCGCACGGATCTCGAATGCGCCTTCGCCCGACTTCAATCGCGCGCCGACGACCGCGCCGTCCTCTTCGAGCGGGGCTTCGAACCGCGCCGGCGCCAGGAACCTCGCGCCGGCGCGTTCGGCCGCCCGGCAGACGATGGCATCGAGCTCGCGCCGCGGCAGCACGGCCAGCGTGCCGGGTACATCGACGCGCCCGCCGCGCGGGCCAATGCAGGCGACATGGCCGGCGCGCTGCGCGCTGGCCATCACCTCGTCGAGCACGCCGAGCTTGCGCAGTGCCGCATGGGCGTCGGGGATCAATCCGTCGCCACAGATCTTGTCGCGCGGGAACGCGTGAGCGTCGACGAGGACCACGTCGATGCCGGCGCGTGCCAGCCACTGCGCACAGGCACTGCCAGCCGGGCCGGCGCCGACCACCAGCACGCCACAAGAAAGGGGACGATCGGGTTCGGTCATGCGCGACACGCAGGTTCCACGGTTCTCCGGCGGGCGATTGTAGGCAGCGCCCGTCGCGGGCCCCTGGCCCGGTTCGTTACGTCGGGCATTGAGCGGCCTCAAGTCGACGGCAACGCCCCGCTGTCAGGATCTGTGCATGGAGGTCAACGCATGAAACCCGTTTGGTCGTCTCCCCTCAGGCAGACCCGGTGTCGATCGGCGGCCGTCATGGTGAAGTCATGAGCGCTCATCTGACGGACGCACAACGTGCGCAACTGAGAACTGCGCTCGAGATGCGACAGTCCGAACTGGACCAGCGTCTTGCCGCTCACCAGCAGGGCCTTTCGCGCGCCGACCATGCGCGTGAGGTGTTGCAGCAGGACGGCGACGATGCGCCTCAGCGCGATTCCGACCGCGAGGTGGAACTCGCCCTGTCCGACCAGGAACTGCAGGAGTTGGGCGAAGTCAGCCGCGCGCTGCAGCGCCTGCCCGGCGAGCGCTACGGCCTATGCGCGAGTTGCGGTGTCGAAATTCCGTTCGACCGGCTGAAGCTCGAGCCGCAGGCCTTGCGCTGCGTGGTCTGCGAAGCCAAGCATGAGCAACAACGAAGGAACCGTTGACCCGACAGTCCGCTAAGGCACTTCTCGGCGCAGCCGTGTTCCTGCTGGCGGCTGCAGCACCGGCTCAGATCTCCTCGTACAGCGGCAGCGTCAGGAACTCGGCGAAGCCATCCTGGGTGCTCATCTGCGCGAAGATCTCGGCTGCGCGCTCGAACTTGCCCTCGTGCCCGGCCGCGCGGATCTTGGCCAGCTCCTCGGGTACGAGGCTGCGCACCATTTCGGCCGTGACCTTGCGGCCGTCGTCGAGCACGCCCTTGGGCGAACGAATCCACTGCCACACCTGACTGCGGCTGATCTCGGCCGTCGCGGCATCCTCCATCAGGTTGTGGATCGGCACGCAACCGTTGCCGGCCAGCCAGGCACCCAGGTAATGGATACCGACGTTGATGTTCATGCGCAGACCGGCCTCGGTGATCGGCGTCTCGGGCGCGAAGTTCAACAGGTCGGCAGCCCTGGGCTGGATGTCGGGCCGCTGCTTGCCGAACTGGTTGGGCGCGTCGCCGAGCACCTTCATGAACTCCTTCATCACCGGCTCCACCAGACCCGGGTGGGCGACCCAGCTGCCGTCGTAGCCGTCGGTGGCCTCTCGCGTCTTGTCGGCCACGATACCGGCCATCGCGATGGCGTTCTTCTCGGGGTCGTTCTTGATCGGTATCAGCGCGCTCATGCCGCCGATCGCCGGCGCCCCGCGCTGGTGGCAGGTCTTGAGCAACAGCAGCGAATAGGCACGCATGAACGGCGCGGTCATCGTGACCTTGACGCGGTCGGCCAGGCAGAAGTTGCGGTCGAGCTTGAACTTCTTGATGCAGCTGAAGATGTAGTCCCAGCGCCCCGCGTTCAGCCCGGCCGAGTGCTCGCGCAACTCGTACAGGATCTCGTCCATCTCGAACGCGGCAAGGATGGTCTCGACCAGGACGGTCGCCTTGATCGTGCCTTGCGGCATGCCGATTTCCTGCTGCGCGGCGATGAAGATGTCATTCCACAGCCGCGCCTCGAGATGGCCCTCGAGCTTGGGCAGATAGAAGTACGGGCCTGCGCCGCGCGCAACCTGCTCCCGCGCGTTGTGAATCAGGAACAGCGCGAAGTCGAAGATGCCCCCCGACACGCGCTCGCCGTCGACCAGCACATGCTTCTCGTCGAGATGCCAGCCGCGCGGGCGCACCTGCAACGTGGCAATGCGATCATTGAGCTTGTAGGTCTTGCCGCCCTGCTCCAGCGTCAGCGTGCGCCGGATCGCCTTGCCCAGGTTGACCTGCCCCTGGATCTGGTTCGACCAGCTCGGCGAATTGCTGTCCTCGAAGTCGGTCATGTAGCTGTCGGCGCCCGAGTTGAAGGCGTTGATCACCATCTTGGCGTCCACCGGTCCGGTGATCTCGACGCGCCGGCATTCCAGCGCCTTGGGCACCGGCGCCACCTTCCAGTCGCCAGCGCGGATGTGCGCGGTCTCGGCCAGGAAGTCGGGTCGCTCGCCGGCGTCCAGCCGCCGGGCACGCTCGACGCGCGCGGCCAGCAACTCCTTGCGCCGCGGGTTGAACGTGCGATGCAGCCTGGCCACGAGGGCCAGGGCATCCGGCGTCAGGATCGTCTCGAAGCCGGGCAGGATCGGAGCGTTGATTTGCATGCCCGTGGGCAATTTCAGGTTCATGGTCAATTCCCAGTCAGTCAATCAGTCGAAGAAGGTCAGCACATCGCGCAGGCTGCTGCCGATCCGCGTCGGGGTTGTGTCAAGCGCCTCCAGCGGCAGCCCGGCGCGGTCGACCCACAGCGTCGTGTAGCCGAACCAGGTGGCGCCGACCGCATCCCAGCAATTGCTTGAGACGAACAGGATGTCGCCTGCCGCCATGCGCAGAGCCTGCGGGCCGAGGGTATACACGGCATCGTCGGTCTTGAAGCGCTGCACCGACTGCGCGCTCAGCAACGGGTCGAGCAGTCCGCCAAAACCCGCCCTGTCCACGACGGCACTCAACATGTCGGGATCACCATTGGAGAGAATGCCCGCGCGGACCCGGCGCTGTCGCAGAGCCTGCAGCACGTCCAGGTTCTCCGGAAAGGGCGACAGCTGCAGGTATTGATTCATCAGCGCAGCCTGCGCCGAGTCGCTCAATTCAAGCTTCAGCCGCACGGCCGCATAGCGCAGTCCTGCGAGTGTGAGGTCCCAGAACGGCCGGTAACGGCGGCTCATCGAACTCAGATGCGAATACTCGATCTGCTTGTCGCGCCACAGCTGGGTCAGTCGCTCGCCATGACCCGGAAAGAGGCGCTCGGCCAGCGCGCCCACGCTGTAGACATCGAACAAGGTGCCATACGCATCAAACAGGATGGCGCGCGGCGGCGATGAAATCGATGGCGGCGTCATGGAAGCACACTCTATTCGCTCGGCCAACGTCGATTTGATGCGGTCTGCGCGCTGGATTGATGACCCAATCGCAACCAATCAGCGACGCCCCTGGCACAAGGCGCTCGGTCGATGTTGGCATTGATCAATGACCGCAGGATAGGTAATCTCTACCGATGGACCGGTTAAAGCAGATCGAATCGTTCGTGGCAGTCGCCACAAAGGGCAGCCTCACGGCTGCCGCGCATGCCGAAGGCGTCGCGCCCGCGGTCATTGGCCGGCGCATCGACGCTCTGGAGGAGCGCCTGGGCGTCAAGCTCCTGGTTCGTACGACCCGCCGCATCACGCTGACCCACGAAGGCAGCGCATTTCTCGAGGACTGCCAACGCATTCTGGCCGACTTGGCGAACGCAGAGGCTAGTGTCAGCGAGGGTGGTGTGAAAGCCAGTGGCCACTTACGAATCACCGCGCCCGCTGGGTTTGGCCGCCGGCACGTGGCGCCGCTGGTGCCCCAGTTTCTCGGTCTGCACCCCGATGTGAGCCTGTCCCTGAACCTGTCGGACCGGGTCGTCGACATCGTGAACGAAGGCTTCGACTGCGCAGTCCGGGTGGGCGACCTGCCCGACTCGAGCCTCGTCAGCGTGCGGTTGGCCGACAACCGCCGCATGTGTGTCGCATCGCCCGCCTACCTGAAGCGCGCCGGCATCCCGAAACACCCGGCCGAGCTGACCCGGCACCGCTGCCTGACCCTGTCGTCCGATGCCAGCCAAACACGGGGCTGGGCGTTCATGGTCGACGGCCAAGTGACGCACTATCGTCCGAGCGGGCCGCTCGACTGCAGCGATGGCCAGGTCTTGCACGATTGGTGCGTGCAGGGACTCGGCGTCGCCTGGCGCAGCACCTGGGAGGTTGCCGCCGAGGTCGAAGACGGTCGCCTTGTCGCCGTGCTCGACGAGTTCGCCGCGCCGCCGAACGGCGTGTACGCCGTCTTTCCGCAGCGCAAGCACCTGCCGTTGCGGATTCGTTTGTGGATCGACTTCCTCAAACTGAGCTACGGCGACAGCCGATATTGGACGAAGACGACCGCCGCAGGCACGCACGCATGATCCAGGAAGCGCTGCTGGCGTATCTGCACATCGCCGCGATCCTGAGCTGGGTCGTGTTCCTGACCAGCAGCGCGGTGCTGGCGCGCGCCGAGTGGTTGAACACGGCAGCGCTGGAGCGCCTGGTCCGCGTCGACCGCATCGCCAACATTGCCGGCGCCGCCGTGCTCGCCACCGGTCTGGCACGCAGCGTATGGGGACTCAAGGGCGCGTCCTGGTACTGGCAGCAGCCGCTGCTGTGGGCCAAGCTGGCGCTGGTGCTGGCCATGGCTGGCATTGGCATCGGCATCACCCGGCAGATAGCGCAGTGGCGCCGCCACCACCTGCAAGACGGCCGGTTGCCCGAGCCGGCAGGAGTCGCCAGCGTGCGCCGGCGACTGATGTGGTCATCGCACCTGACGGTGGTGCTGCCGCTGCTGGGCGTGTTGCTGGCGCGCGGCATCGGCACGCGCTAAGGTCACCGGCCTACTTCTTGGCTGCCGCGGCCTTCTCGTCAGCCGTGCACTTGTTGATGTAGCTTGTCTTTGCCGCGCCGGACAGCTTCTTGTCGGCCGCAGACTTTTCGCAGGCCGGGCTCGCAGCCGTGCCTGCAGCCGCGTCGCTCTCGCACTTCTTGATGTGGCTTGTCTTTGCCGCGCCGGACAGCTTCTTGTCGGCCGCAGACTTTTCGCAGGCCGGGCTTGCGGCCGGGCTTGCAGCCGCGTCGCTCTCGCATTTCTTGATGTGGCTGGTGCGCGCAGCACCCGACAACTTCTTCTCGTCGGCCGATTTCTCGCATGCAGCGCTCGCGGCGTAGGCTTGCCCGGCGAACAAACCCAGCACAATCGTGCACACAGTCAGTAGCTTGGTCATTGAATTCCTCGTTTCATTTGGACTGGCGAATTGCCGCTGGCGATTGGACTACAGCCACTCTGTTGCGGCAATCGGAAGTCGCAGCTCGGCCCGCACCGGTGCACCGGCAACGATGCGCGAGCGCTACAAAATGCGTCGCGGGTGGTGCAGCGCTTCGTGCGCTGCATGCAGACGCCGTACCAGGACACGAATGAAGGCCGCATCGAACAGGTGCCGTGTCGAATCGTTCAGGCGTTGCAGCGATTCCGGTGTGAATGCGATGGTGGTGGCGGGATCCGTCACGATGACGTCGGCACCGTGGACCCGCATCTCGGGGTTCGGCGCCAGGTACACCATCTCACCCACCGAGGTCCCGGCCCCCAGCCGGGCCACGCGCTTGCCTTCACGAAACACCTCGACCTCACCGACGGCGATGATGTGGAAGCTGCCGCCGAGCTGCCCCTTGCGATAAAGCGCCATGCCCATGACGTGACGCTGCCAGCTCGCGCGATGCACAACCTCCCACAGCTCGACATCTCCGAAACCGCGAAAGAACTCCAGCCCGCGCAACATGTTGAAGCGTTCGGAGTCCAGCACATCGTGCTCGGCGCCGCGGGGCACTTCATGCCGAGCGATCAAGCCGGCCAACGCCTGAGCGAAGCCGTCCCAGTCCGGAAAGCGATCGGCCGGCCGCTTGGCCAAGGCGCGCTGCAGGACCTCGTCCAGACCGGCGGACACGCCGCCGCGCAAGGTCGACGGCGCAGGCGGTTCGGCGTGGTAGATCCTGTTCATCAGCGCACTCTCGTTGGGTGCACTGAATGGTGGCCGGCCCGCAATCAGGTGATACAGCACCGCCGCCAGCGAATACTGATCGGCGCGCGCGTCCACGTCGGCTCCGTCCAGCTGTTCGGGCGACATATAGGTCAGCGAGCCGACCCGGAACACCTGGGTACGGTCCGAATGCAGGTTCAGCGCACTGCCGAAGTCCGTGATCTTGACCTCGCGCACGCGGCCGTCCTCGACGACCGCCAGCAGATTGGCCGGCTTCACGTCACGGTGTATCAGCCCTCGACGCGCCACGAAGCCGAGCGCCATCGCGCACTTGAATCCCACCTCGATGATCTGCTCGAGAGACAGCAGCGCCTCCGGGCGGCAGAATGTCCTCAGGGTGGTTCCGGCCACGTATTCCATGACCAGGTACGGCGCGACCGGATCGTCGACCGCATCGAACAGTTGCACGATGTTCGGATGCCGCAGATGCCCGACCAGGGCGGCCTCAGCGGCGAAGAAGTGCGCCCGGTATCGGGCGTCCAATGAATCGAGCAGGGCCGACACGCGCGCCCGCTTGATCGCCACGAGTCGGTCGTTGAACTCGTCGAAGGCCAGGAAGACCTCGCTGGTCGCCCCCTCCCCCAGGCGGCCGCGCACGACGTAGCCGCCGATGCGCTCGGGCAGCGCGGACAAGCTCGCCTCAAGCGGCGCAGAGTCGGTCAGTGTGTCGGACATGGCAGTTGGGTCGCATCGGCTAGGCCACAGCACGGCTCGGCGTGCCCAGGACTGAATTCTGTGTGCCGCATCGATGCCGTGACAGAGCGAACAGCACGCCGATCACCCGCCATATTTGACTTGGACCTCCAGACGACCTGCAACCATCCGAAAAGTAGAATCGGTCAATGATCCGGGTCAAAGAGGAGCTTCTGCAGGCGCTGGCCGTGGCCATCGCCCAAGTGGCTCCCGAGGGGGTGCCGGTCTGCGCATTCGAGTCGCCGAAGCATGCCGGGCACGGTGACTTGGCCGTGACGGCAGCCATGGGGCTGGCCAAGACGCTGCGGCGTGCGCCACGCGACGTGGCGGTGCGCCTGGTCGAGGCCCTGCGCCAGCAGCCCGCGGTGCTGCGCTGGGTAGAGACGCTCGAGATTGCCGGCCCCGGCTACGTCAACCTGCGTCTGCTGCCGGTTGCAAGGCAACAGGTGATTTCCGAAGTCTTGAGTGCGGGCGATCGTTTCGGGCATCGGGGCGCACATGGTCGCCGGCTGATGGTCGAATTCGTTTCGGCCAACCCGACCGGACCGCTGCACGTCGGCCATGGTCGCAACGCCGCGTTGGGCGATTGCATCTGCAACCTGCTCGTCACGCAGGGTTGGTCGGTCACGCGCGAGTTCTACTACAACGATGCCGGTGTTCAGATCGCCACTCTGGGTGCATCGACGCAGGCGCGGTTGCGCGGACTGAAACCCGGCGATCCGTCCTGGCCGGAGGCTGCGTACAACGGCGAGTACATCGCCGACATCGCCGCCGACTTCGCGGCACGCAAGACCGTCCGTGCCGACGATCGTGAAGTCACCGCCAGCGGTGACATAGACGATCTGGACGGGATCTGCCAGTTCGCGGTGGCCTATTTGCGTCATGAGCAGGACCTCGACCTGCAGGCGTTCGGCGTGCGCTTCGACAACTACTACCTCGAGTCGGGGTTGTACCGAGACGGCCGCGTCGATCGCACGGTGGCGCGACTGGTGGCCGCCGGCAAGACCTTCGAGGACGGTGGCGCGTTGTGGCTGCGCTCGACCGAGTACGGTGACGACAAGGACCGCGTGATGCGCAAGTCCGACGGGACGTACACATACTTCGTGCCCGACGTCGCCTACCACGTCGGCAAGTGGGAGCGCGGATTCACGAAGGTGATCAACATCCAGGGTACCGACCACCATGGCACGGTCGCGCGCGTGCGCGCCGGCCTGCAAGCCACCGGCGTGGGCATTCCACCCGGTTATCCGGACTACGTGCTCTACAAGATGATCACCGTGATGCGAGGCGGGCAGGAGGTGAAGATCTCCAAGCGCGCGGGCAGCTACGTGACGCTGCGGGACCTGATCGAATGGACCAGCCGCGATGCGGTGCGTTTCTTCCTGATCAGCCGCAAGGCCGACACCGAGTTCGTGTTTGACGTGGATCTGGCCCTCAAGCGCAACGACGAGAATCCGGTCTTCTATGTTCAGTACGCCCATGCACGAATCTGCTCGGTATTGGCCCAGCACGAGGCACAGACCGGATTCCAGTCCGGCATCGAGGCCGCCGACCTGTCACTGTTGGTGGCCGCAAGCGAGGCCGCGCTGATGCTCGAACTGGCCCGCTATCCCGATGTGCTCGCGCGCGCCGCCGAGGAGTACGCCCCGCACGACATCGCCTTCTACCTGCGCGGCGTGGCTGCGGCCTTCCACACCTACTATGCGGCTGAGCGTTTTCTGGTTGCCGATGCCGCGCTCGCGCGGGCACGCATGGCGCTGCTTGCGGCGACGCGCCAGGTGCTGCGCAATGCGCTGGCCGTGCTCGGCGTCTCCGCGCCGTCATCCATGAGTCGCGACGTGATCGAGGAGAACGCATGAAGACGCAGCGCGGAGGCTTTGTGATTGGCCTGATCGTCGGCCTGTTGCTGGGCCTCGCATTGGCATTGGCCGTGGCACTCTACGTGACCAAGACGCCGGTGCCCTTCGTCAACAAGGTGCCGCAGCGCACGCCAGACCAGGACGCCGCCGAGATCGAGCGAAACAAGACTTGGGACCCGAATGCACCCCTGGCTGGCAAGACTCCGGCCCGCGGCGCATCGACGCCGGGCTCCGCGCCCTCTGGCGCGGCCACGTCACAACGGCCGGCCCGCGATCCTGCAGCCATCCTGGCCGGCGGGGGCGAAGCCAGCGCCCCGCTGGCAAAGTCCACCAAACCCGGTACTGACCCGTTTGTATATTTCGTGCAGGTCGGCGCTTTCGCCAAGGGCGAGGATGCCGAGCAACAGCGCGCCAAGTTGGCGATGTTGGGATTCACTGCCAAGGTGACGGAGCGTGAACAGGCAGGCCGCACGATGTACCGTGTGCGGCTGGGCCCTTATCAACTGCGCGATGAGGCTGAATCGACACAAACGAAGCTGCAACTGGGTGGCGAGACGGCAGCCCTGGTGCGCGTGGAACGCTAACCTCGCCCAAAACATGAAGTCACGACGAAAAGGACTCGCGATGAATCGCCGATTGTTCGCAATCCGGATGGCGCTGGCCGGCAGCGCATCACTGATTACCTGCGCCGCCCGGGCACAAGGTGCCCCGGTCGAGGGAAAGGACTACGCGCGGCTGGCACAGCCTATCGCAATGCCCGCCACCGGCAAGGTGGAGGTGGTTGAGTTCTTTGGATACTGGTGCCCGCACTGCCACGCGTTCGAGCCCGTGCTGGAAGCCTGGGTGCAGAAACTGCCCGCCGACGTAGCGTTTCGCCGTGTGCCGGTCGCGTTCTCTGCGCCGCAGGAGCCGTACCAGAAGATCTATCTCGCGCTCGAGGCGATGGGTCAGGTGGAAGCCATGCACCGCAAGGTGTTCACGGCGATGCACGTCCAGAAGCAACGTCTCGACAAGGAATCCGACATCGTCGCGCTGATGACAGCCAACGGCATCGATGGCGCCAAGTTCAGCGAGACGTTCAAGAGCTTCACGGTGGCCAGCAAGGCCAAGCAGGCCAAGCAATTGGCCGACGCCTACCGGATCGATGGCGTGCCGACGCTAGGCATCCATGGCCGCTATTTCACATCGCCATCGCTGGCTGGTAGCCATGAACAGGCGTTGCGTGTCACCGACTACCTGATCCAGCGTACCCGCAAGGGGTAAGCGCGGACACAGGCCAGCACGCGCATTCTGGCCTGTGCCTGGCGAACCGGCCCGGCCTGCAGGCCGGGCCGTGGGGTGCTACCGCAGCTCGCCGCCCGTGGCGCATTCGGACCGGCAACCGAGCCCTCGGATGCGCAATCCGCCGCACTTGCCGCTGAGGCTGCAGGCTAGAATGTCCTGCAAGTTTTGTGCCGGGTTATGCATATGTCATCCATCCTTTGTCCGCTGCTGGTTGCCATGCTGGCCACGGCCGCCGCAGCCGTGCATGCCGAACGAGCCGATCGGAGCAAGCCGCTGACGATGGAAGCGGACCGCCCGTGCACGGTCGACCTACTCCGGCAGATCAGCGTGTGCAGCGGCAATGTCGTGATCGCGCAAGGCACATTGCAGATCCGTGCCGACCGTGTCGAGTTGCGTGAGACGCCCGAAGGCTATCGGCAGGCCACTGCGACAGGCACTCCCGGAGAGCCTGCCCAGTACAGGCAGAAGCGAGACGGAAGCGACGAAACGATCGAAGGGCGGGCGGACCGGGTGGAATACGACGCCCGCGCCGACACGCTGCGTTTCGTCGGCAACGCGCTGATCCGGCGCTCGCGCGGCGCCAATGCAAGCGAGGAAATCCAGGGCAGCCTGATCGTCTGGGACAACACGGCCGAGCAGTTCAGCGTGCAGGGCGGCGTCGTCTCCCCGACCAACCCCAGCGGTCGGGTGCGTGCGGTTCTGACGCCGCGCGACCCGGCTGCGTCTTCCACCGCGCCCCCCGCTCCGTCCTTGCGTCCCAGCGGTTCGCTGGGAGAGCGCCGGTGACCGCCATCTCGGGCGATGCCGCCGCGCGACCGAAAAGTCGGCTCGAAGTCAGCGGTTTGCGCAAGACCTATGGGTCGCGCCGAGTCGTCACTGAAGTCCACCTGGCCGTCGGTGCAGGAGAAGTGGTCGGGCTGCTGGGGCCCAATGGCGCAGGCAAGACGACTACCTTCTATATGGTGGTCGGTCTGGTTCGGGCCGACGCAGGCGAGATCCGGATCGATGGTAAGGCCGTTCAGAGCAAGCCGATCCATCAACGCGCCCGCATGGGGCTCTCCTACCTGCCGCAGGAGGCCTCGATCTTTCGCAAGCTGACGGTCCAGGAGAACATCCGTGCGGTGCTGGAGCTGCAACTCGATGGAAGAGGCAAGGCGCTGCGCAACGCCGAGATCGACTCCCGGCTGGAGCTGCTGCTGCGCGACCTGAGCATCGAGAAGCTGCGCGACTCGCCGGCGCCGGCGCTGTCGGGGGGCGAGCGGCGCCGGGTGGAGATTGCCCGCGCGTTGGCCACGCAGCCCCGATTCATCTTGCTCGATGAGCCGTTCGCCGGTATCGATCCGATCGCGGTGATCGAAATCCAGCGCATCATCGGCTTTCTGAAGAGCCGCGGCATCGGTGTGCTGATCACCGACCACAACGTGCGCGAGATGCTGGGTATTTGCGACCGGGCCTACATCATCAGCGAGGGGCGCGTGCTGGCCGAGGGCACGCCGCAGCAGATCGTCGAGAACGTCGACGTACGCCGGGTCTACCTCGGCGAACACTTCCGGATGTAGCGCATTCGCGCCGCCACGGCCCGTCATGAAACCCTCGCTTCAGGTCCGGCTGTCCCAGCATCTGGCGTTGACGCCACAGCTGCAGCAGTCGATCCGCCTGCTGCAGTTGTCAACCCTGGAGCTTCAGCAGGAGGTCGAGCAGATGCTCGACCAGAACCCGTTCCTCGAAACCGAAGACGACGCGGCCTCGCCCGACGCAGCGGCCGAACGTCCCGCCGGCACCGAGCCCACCGCAGAACGAAATACCGAAGACACCGGCTTCGACGCGGCGGACGATGCCGGCGGCATCGACACCACCGAGTTCGGCGGCCTGGAACGCGCCGAGTGGGAGAACGGCACCGAGGGCGACGACTTCGACGGCATCCGCGAGCTGCCCTCGGCATCGGCAGGCGCGGCCGGTTCGGGCGACGATGCCGAGGCGCAGGAACGCTCCAGCGGAGCGGCGTCGCTGCAGGATCACCTTCGAGGCCAGCTCGCCGGCATGCGGCTGTCTTCGGAGGACCGTGCGGCCGTCATGGCATTGATCGAATCGCTGGATGCCGACGGATATCTCGCCGACTCGCTCGAGGAGATCGCCGAGCGCCTGGGCGACGACGATGCGCTGTCGCGCGAGGATCTACTCGAGCGGCTGGGCTGCGCGTTGAAATGGCTGCAGAACCTCGACCCGCTCGGCGTGGGTGCGCGCGACCTGGCCGAGTGCCTGTGCCTGCAACTGCGCGCGATGCCACGTTGCCCGGCGCAGGCCCTGGCTGTCGTGGTCTGTCAGCACCACCTGGATCTACTGGCGCGGCGCGACGTCAAGAAGCTGAGCGCCGCCACCGGTGCCGACGAGGACTTGCTGCGCGAGGCCCAGCAGATGATCGTGCATTGCGAACCGAAGCCCGGGCGGGCGTTCGGACAGTCCCAGTCGGTCGCGGTCATACCCGACGTGTTCGTGCAGCGTTCCAGCCGTGGTTGGAAGGTCCTGCTGAACCCGGATGTCATGCCCAGGCTGCGCATCAATGACGCATTTGCGCAGGCGATCCGTGGCCAACGCAACGGATCGAGCGCCGGGTTGAGTGCACACCTGCAGGAGGCGCGCTGGTTCGTCAAGAACATCCAGCAGCGCTTCGACACCATCGTCAAGGTATCGCAGGCGATCGTCGAACGCCAGAAGAGCTTCTTCACCCATGGTGCGATCGCGATGAAGCCCCTGGTGCTGCGCGAGATCGCCGACGAGCTCGGGCTGCACGAGTCCACCATCTCGCGCGTCACGACCGCCAAGTACATGTCCACGCCGCTCGGCACGTTCGAGCTCAAGTACTTCTTCGGCTCGTCGCTGTCTACCGATGCCGGCGGAAACGCCTCCAGCACCGCGGTGCGCGCCCTGCTTCGCCAATTGGTTGCCGCCGAAGACCCGCTGAAACCGCTGTCCGACGGCCAGCTATCGCAGATGCTGTCCGAGCAGGGCATCCAGGTGGCGCGCCGCACGGTAGCCAAGTACCGCGAGGCCCTGAAGATCGCGCCCGCCAGCTTGCGCCGCTCGCTGTGAGTCAGCTGCCTGGCCGCGCGGCGCCGCGCAACAACACCCTCGAGAACTCGGACGCGGCCCGCCGCTTCTGGGGCGCAGCGGTCGACGGGAGGCGCCATTGACCCCGGCCGCGCTGTTTCTGTCTTGCGCGACAGGGGTCGAGGATCTGCTCGCGCACGAGGTGCAGGCGCTGGCGCCGGACTGCGAAACTGCCCGGCAGCACGGCGGCGTGGCGCTGCAGGGCGACGCGGTCGTCGCGATGCGGCTGAACCTGGAGAGCCGCCTGGCCCAGCGCGTGTTGTGGCGCGTCGCGCAGGCGCGCTACCGCGGCGAGGATGACCTGTACGAGCTGGCCCGCCGCGTCACCTGGAGCGACTGGATCTCGGCGCGCCAGACGCTGCGCGTGGATACCAGTGCACGCAGTTCTCCGTTGAAGAGCCTGAACTTCGCGTCCCTGCGGATCAAGGATGCCGTCTGCGACACGATGCGTGACGCGCTCGGCGAGCGGCCGAGCGTTGACACCCGCCACCCCGACCTCGGACTGATCCTGCATCTGGAACACGATCACGCCAGTCTCTATGTCGACCTGTCGGGCGAGGCCCTGTTCAAACGCGGTTGGCGCGATGCCCAGGCCGACAAGGGCGAGGCGCCGCTGAAGGAAACGCTGGCCGCGGCGATGCTCGCAGCCGCGCAATGGCGCGGCCAGACGGGCGACGGTGCGCTGCTCGATCCTTGCTGCGGCGCCGGCACCATCGCCATCGAGGCAGCTCAGATGGCGTGCGGCCGCGCCCCGGGCCTGCAACGCCGCTTTGCCTTCGAGCGACTGCTGCCCTTTCGTGACCAGCAGTCGGTCTGGCGCGACCTGCAGGCTGCCGCGCGCGAGCGCATCCGCGCCTGCCCCGTTCCCATCTTCGCCAGCGACGTGTCGTTTCGCATGACCGACTTCGCCGCACGCAACGCTGAACGCGCCGGTGTCGCAGCAGCCATCAGCTTCAAGACCGTCGACGCATTGCAGCGGCCCCCGCCGGCCACCGCCGGCACGATGATGCTCAATCCACCCTATGGTGAACGCCTGGCGCCCAAGGGTCGTGGCGGGCACCGCGATTCGGGCGCCCGAGCGGCCGCCGCCGCTTCCATCCCAACGCGTGAGAGCGCGCAGGGCAGCGCTGACACGCAGACGTTCTTTGCGCAGCTGGCCGCCCATTGGAAGCGCCATTACGCCGGTTGGACAGCGTGGGTGCTGAGCCCCGACATGAAGCTCCCGACGCACATGCGGCTGCAGGAGAGCCGCCGCGTTCCGTTGTGGAACGGCCCCATCGAATGTCGATTGTTCCGTTTCGACCTGGTCGCCGGCTCGATGCGCGCGCGCGACCCAGCCGAGGCGCCTGAGCCGGGCGCCTGACGGCCGTCGGTGCCGCACCGCCCGGCATCGGGCACTGATACGTGCCGCCGGATGCGGCCTGCGCCCGAGAATCAGTTCGCCGGCGCAACCCGGCCACTGGCGCGTATACGGGTCAGCCAGATCAACGCAGCCGCCGTGGCTGCAATCGGCACCAGCGAACCCCAGTTCATCCAATGCCATCCGCCGGTGGTCACGAGTGCGCCCGAACTGAACGAGGTGACGGTCATGGTGGCGTAGACGGTCGTATCCATCGCCGCCTGCGCGGTGGTCTTTTCCTGCGGGCGGTAGGTCTCGGTGAGCAGCGTCGTGCCGCCGATGTAGAGGAAGTTCCAACCCACTCCCAGCACGGTCAGGGCGCCCATGAAATGCATGACGTCCTGGCCCGACAGCGCAAGGATCACGCAGCCCAGGTTCAGCAACACGCCGGTCGCCATGACCGGCAAGACGCCGAAGCGCCGGATTAGACCGAAGTTCCACCGCTGCTCCGCCGGTTTGAGCGGGTAAGTCCTTGTGAATCAACGAGTTGAGCCCAGTCACGGGCTGCCGTATGTAGGCATGTGTAGT
>Ga0209253_10000034_pt1 | contig 87649 bp, 85 predicted proteins | sample FrelakmetBRP12BR_FD_187145 | JGI IMG/M metagenome (GOLD analysis project Ga0209253, IMG submission 187145) | Freshwater lake sediment microbial communities from the University of Notre Dame, USA, for methane emissions studies - BRP12 BR (SPAdes)... | ecosystem: Environmental > Aquatic >...
CGAGCTGCGCCCCGCCCCCGGTCGGCCAGCGCCACACGCTGTGGCGCGCGAGCCGCGCGATCGCCTCGACCGCAGCCTCAGGCCCGTGCACGACCACGAGCGCCGCCTCCTGCGCCGCCGCGCGCGCGGCTGCGTCGCTCACCGGCGCGAGGGTCGCGGCGTCCCGCCATGGGCCCTCGGCGACGCGCACGAAGGATCGCACCGGCGTGGCCCGCGCGGAACGGAGCGTCCGGCCGAGCCAGCGGAAGTCCCAGTCGGGGCTCTCCGAGAAGAGCGCCACGGCGGCGGCACGCGTCACGGCGGCCGCCGTTGCCCGGGCGTCGTCCCGCGGCTCGACATCCCGGGCGAAACCGGCGACGCGCGCCTCGAACCGGCGCACCACCCGCTCCCCCGCCGGCGGCGCCGGCACGAACCGCATCGCCGCCGCCACGGAGCCCGCGCCCAGGCCGATCCGTTGACGCGCCGCGAGGCGCCCGTCCTCCCGCAGCTCGAGCGACCCGCTATCGCCCGCCGCGGCCTGTCGCACGACCACCTCCACCTCGGCCGTCGCCGTGTCCCCGGCGCGCAGGACGGGCGGGAGCCGCACGACGGCGAGGCCCGCGTCCGGGCCGCGCGGCCGGGCCACGATCACGACCCGCACCGCACGCATCACGTCGGCCGGCAGCGCCGCCGCATCGTCCACCTCGCCGTCGGTCACGGCGATCACCGGACCGCCGCGCGAGACGGCCTCGCGCAACGCCGGCAGCAGCAGACTCGTCGGGGCGTCGGGGCGGGCCGTTTCGTGCCACGCGCGCGGCGTGGCGCCGAAGAGCACCACCGGCCCGCCCGCGGCGAGGCGACGCGCGGAATCTGCGGCCGCCCGCCAGCGTGCGTCGCCGGTGGGATCGCCCATCGACTGGGACTGGTCAAGCAGGACGGTCGGCGGGACCGGGCCGCTCCTGCACCCGGGGTCGAGCAGCAGCGCGACGACGCCCAGCCACGCGAGAGCACGGAGCAGCGCAAGCGCCACGCCGTAGGGCCCCGCGCGCTCGGGCCCGAGGTAGAGCACGAGCGCTCCGCCCAGGGCGAGGACGGCGGCGAGTGCGATCAGAGGAAGCACGGAGGGGCGGCCCAGTGATCCGCGGCCGCGGCGCGCTCAGTCGGCGCGCGGCGAGACCGGGGACGGCTTCGGCTCGAGGAGGTCCAGGAAGCGCCGCTTCTCCTGCTCGAAGGACGCCCGGCGCGCCGGAGCGATCGGCGCACCGGCCCCGACGCCGAACTGGCGCCGCGGGTTCCGGGCCCGGCCGGCGACACGGAACTCGTAGTGCAGGTGCGGGCCGGTGCACAGCCCGCTGCAGCCGACGTAGCCGATAGTCTCTCCCTGCGTCACGCGCGCCCCGGCCTGCACGCCGCTCGCGAAGCCCGAGAGATGCGCGTAGCGGGTGGAGACGCTTCCCTTGTGGCGCAGCTCGACCATGTTGCCGAGACCACCCTGGTAGCCGGCCACGCCGACGGTCCCGTCCGCCACGGCCCGGACGGGGGTGCCGTACGTGGCGGCGAAGTCGGTGCCGGTGTGCGCGCGCCGGATCCCGAGGATGGGATGCCTGCGGCTGCCGCTGAACCGGCTGCTGATGCGTTTGTACTCGAGCGGCGCGCTGAGGAACTCCCGCTTCATCGAAAGGCCCTTCTCGTCGTAGAACTCGGGACGGTCGCCGTCGTCGCACCGGAAGGCGTACAGCGCCCGGCCGCCGACGTCCAGCCGCGCCGCAAGCACGCGGCCGTAGCGCACCTCGCCCTCGCTCGAGACCAGCCGCTCGGCGAGGGCGCGGAAGCGGTCGCCCGGCTGGATGTCCCGCGAGAAGTCGACGCTCCAGTCGTAGACCTCCGACAGGCCCCACACCAGCTCGCTCCGGGCCGACGATGGGAGGACCTCGTCGCCCACGGCGGCGTCCATCGCCTCGTAGAGGTTGGCGGTGACGACCCCGCTGACGTTCACTTGCTCGACGCGCCACGCGATGCTCTCGACGGAGGCGGACCACTCCGCGCCCGTGCGCCGGAGGTGCAGCCGCGAGTCGTAGGAGACGCGAACCACCACCGCGTGCGGCACCGGCTCACCGTGCCGCTGGCGGAACGTGAACACCAGGCCGGCGCGGAGCCGGCCGGGGTTGAAGGTGCGCACCGCCCCGGCCAGCGCGCTCCAGTCCACCCCGTTCACGCCGCGCCGCTCGAAGAGCTGCGACACCGTCTCCCGCGCCCGGAGCGTGTCACGGACCGTGAAGACCGGCGGCCCGGACACTACGATCTCCGGCGCCGTCCGCAACCCGCCGAAATGCCCGGCCTGCCGGCCGGCGACGAAACCGGCCCCGGCGGTAACGGTGACGAGAGCCGCCGCGAGCTTCCTCAATCCATCTGCCTCCGGATGAACGTCGGGATCTCCATGTCCGTCAGCGGCTCGGTCGCGGGCGGCGCCTGCGGCACCGGCTGCGCCGAGCCGGCCCGGCGGGTGCCGAGGGGCGCCGCCAGCGTGCTCGAACCACCCATCGCCGCCTGGGAGGATTGCACGGCGCCCGACTGCCGCACCGCCGCGCGCGGCGTGAACGGGATCACACCCGGGCGCGATCCAGTCTCCTTGACCTCGCTGCGATCGAACCCGGTCGCGATCACCGTGACCCGGATCTCACCCTGCATCGCCGCGTCGCTCACGGCGCCGAAGATCACCTCGGCCTCCTCGCCCACCGCGTCGTGGATCACCTCGCTGATCTGGGTGACCTCGCCTAAGGTGAGGTCGTTGCCGCCGGTGATGTTGATGAGCACGCCGCTCGCGCCGCTGATCGAGATGTTGTCCAGCAGCGGGCTCGAGATGGCCTGCTGCGCGCCCTCCAGCGCGCGGTTGTCGCCCCGGCCGACCCCGGTGCCCATCAGCGCCGAGCCGCCGTTCTGCATCACGGTACGGACATCGGCGAAGTCCACGTTCACGATGCCCGTCACGGCGATCAGGTTCGAGATGCCCTGCGTGGCGTTCAGCAGGACCTCGTCCGCCTTCTTCAGCGCATCCTGAAAGGGCATCCCCTTACCCGCCACCGCAAGGAGGCGCTCGTTCGGCACCACGATCATCGTGTCCACGTGCTTGCGCATCTCGGCGATGCCCATCTCGGCCTGCCGCATCCGCTTCCGCCCCTCGAAGAGGAACGGCTTGGTCACGATGCCGACGGTCAGCGCGCCGACCTCGCGCGCCATCCCCGAGATGATCGGCCCGGCCCCCGTGCCGGTGCCGCCGCCCATCCCGCACGTGACGAAGACGAGGTCGGCACCCTGGAGGACGCGCAGCACGTCCTCCCGGTTCTCCTCGATGGCCTGGCGCCCGATCTCCGGCCGCGCGCCCGCGCCCAGCCCGCGCGTCAGCTTCTTCCCGATCTGGACCTTGATGTCCGACTTGGAATGGAGCAGAGCCTGGGCGTCGGTGTTGACCGAGATGAACTCCACGCCCGTGAGGCGCTCCTCGATCATCCGGTTCACCGCGTTCCCGCCCCCGCCGCCCACGCCCACGACCTTCATGCGCGCGAACTGAGAGACGGTTTCCTCAAGCTCGAAGATCATTGCGCCGCTCCACTGGTCAGAAGAAATCGGTCAGCCATCGCCGCACTGAACCCACCACGCGATCCAGATTCACCTGGCGCGCGCCCGCCTGCGCCGCACCCGCCGCCATCTGCCGCATCCCGTACAGCGCCAGCCCCGTCGCCGTGCTGAAGCGGGGCTGCTCCACCGCATCGATGAGGCTCCCCGTCAGCGACTGGCCCGGCACCCCGATCCGCACCGGCATCGCCAGCACCTCGCGCGCCAGCTCCACGATGCCCGCGAGCTGCGCCGTGCCGCCGGTGAGCACGACTCCGCTCGCCAGCTTGCCCAGATACCCGGCGCGCTCGATCTCGCGGCCCACGTTCCGCAACACCTCGTCGAGGCGTTGATGGATGACGTGGGCAAGGAACTCGCGCGGGGCCTCGCGCGGGCCCTGCCCCGGCGTTCCCGGCAGCTCGATCATCTCCGTCGGGTCGACCAGCGGCTGGAACGCGAACCCGTGGCGCTCCTTCAGGCGCTCGGCGTCCGCTTGCGTCACCGACAGCCCCTGCGCGATATCGCTCGTTACGTGGGCACCCGCGAAGCCGAACGTCGCCAGGTGCCGGAACTTCCCGTCCTGGAAGATCGCGAGGTCGCTGCTCCCGGCCCCGAGTTCCACCAGCGCCACGCCCAGCTCCCGCTCGTCCTCGGTCACCGTGGCGTAGCTGGCGGCCAGCGGCTCCAGCACGAATCCGGCCACGTGATAGCCCGCACGCTCCACCGCTTTTCGGAGATTCGTCGCCGCCGAGCTGGACATCGTCACGATGAAGACGTCCACCTCGAGCCGCGTCCCCGTCATCCCCGCCGGATCGGAGATACCCCGCTGCCGATCCACCAGGAACTCCTGGGGGATGGTGTGCAGGATCTCGCTATCGGGCGGCAGCACGACGGCGCGCGCCACGTCGATCACCCGCTCGACGTCGGCGGCGCGGATCTCGTTGTTGACCGCCACGACTCCCGGCGAGGGGATGGCCCGCACGTGCTCCCCCGCCACCCCCACCCACACCGCGTCAACCTGCGTGCCGGCCATCCGCTCGGCGTCGGCCACCGCCTGGACGATCGAGCGCGTCGTCTCGTCGATGTCGCGCACCACGCCGCGGCGGACCCCGGTCGTCTTCGCGCGGCCGACCCCGAGGATCTTCGCCGCGGGCGACCGCGGAAGATCGCCCGCTATCTCGGCGATGACGGCGCACGTCTTCGACGTTCCGACGTCCAGCCCGCAGACTATCCGCTCACGCATCAGGACGACGCCTCCACCCTCGCCGGCCGCCGGACCACGACCCACCCGGCGAACCGGCCGTCCAACTCCCGCCACGGCTGCGACCGCGCGCCCAGATCCCGCTCGACCGCCGCCACCGCCCGGACCACCGCAGGATCCACCGGCAACCCGAGCCTGATCCGCCCCCGGCCCTCCAGATCCAGCTCCAGATACCCGCTACGCCCCTCTCGCGCCGACGCGATCTCGGAAAACAGTGCGGGGTCCGCCGCCCGGACCGCTGCGAGCGCCCCGACGAGCGACGTACCCGGGCGCTCGATCACGGGCACATCCACCACCACCCGGGCCGGGTCGTAGGGGAGCGGCTGACCGTCCACCCCAACGGGGATCATCCCGTCATCCCCCGCCGCCAAGGCCACCGGCTCCACTTCCCGCACCGTGACCCGGAGCGTGCTGGGTAGTCGGCGGCTCACGGCCACCTCGGCAACGCCGCCCAAGCCTCGAACCCGACTGGCGAGCGGACTGAGCCGGTCCCAGACGCTCGCCTCCCGCCGCAGCCCCAAGGCACCCGTCAGGGTCTCCGGCGCCAAGAACCGGACTCCTACCAGCTCCACCCGGCGGACCGCGAAGAAATCGAACGGCCGGAGAGCCAGGGGACCCCAGAACGGCGACGATACGGCGACGGCGAGGGCGCCCGCCCGCACCATCAGTTTCCAACTCACGCGTGGCCACCCAGCCGGCCCCGCGACAGCCCGACCAACTCCGGCCCCACGGCCGTCACGTCGCCAGCACCCATCGTCAGGACGAGGTCGCCCGGCCTTGCCAGCCCCCGAACACGCCCGACCAGTTCCGAACGGGATGGCACCCAGTAGACCTCTGTACCGGTCGCCTCGGCGGCGCTCGCCACCATCCGCCCGGTGACTCCGGGGATAGGGGATTCCCGAGCCGGGTATACGTCAGCAACGACCACCACGTCCGCCGCGCCCAGAGCCGCCCCCATCTGCGCACCCATTACTTGGGTCCGCGAGAAGAGGTGTGGCTGGAAGACCGCCACCAACCGGCGGTCCGGGTACGCCTGCCGAGCCGCCTCGAGCGTAGCCGCGATCTCTGTCGGGTGGTGCGCGTAGTCGTCCACTACCACGACCCCGTCCACCTCCCCCACGAACTCGAACCGCCGACCGACCCCACGGAACGCGGCGAGAGCATCGACCACGGCCGGGACACTCGCTCCCACCTCGACTGCTACCGCCAAAGCGGCAGCAGCATTCCGGACGTTGTGGACGCCCGGCACCGCCAGTCGGATGTCAACCGGCCCGATGTCCGGAAGGACGACGGCCGCCCTGCTACCCCGATCCGAATGCGCGAGGCCCGTGATCCGCACCTCCGCGTCGGCTCCCAAGCCGACCCGGTACGTCGGTCGCCCAGTCCGCCGGGCGACCCGGACGGCCCCCTCGTCGTCTCCCCCAACGATGAGACGCCGAGCCGGAGCTGCGAACCTGGCGAACGCCTCCTCGAGCTGCTCGATGCTACCGTAACACTCGAGGTGGTCTGCTTCAACATTATTGATGACAGCGACTTCCGGCTTCAGCGTAAGAAACGACTTGTCGTATTCGTCCGCCTCGACAACGTACAGATCCGTACCGCCGACAAGGGCGTTGCCACCCCAGGAAACGATGCGACCGCCGACGACCCCTGTCGGGTTCCGTCCGGCGGCCGTGAGAGCCTCAGTCGTCATCGCCGTCGTGGTGGTCTTCCCGTGAGTCCCCGCGATGGCGACCAGAAGCCCCGGCGATACCGCCTCCGCCAATGCTTCAGCGCGGCGCACGACGGGAATCCCAAGTGCGCGCGCACGTTCGACTTCGGGATGGTCCTTCGGTACCGCCGAGCTGACGACGAGGGCCCTGGCACCCCTCACGTGTTCCGGGTCGTGCCCGGCGAACACCTGGCCGCCGGCCCGCCGCACGTCGTCTGCCGCTTCCAGCCCCCCAGCCGCACCAAGATCGCGGTCGCAACCCGTGACGGCGACGCCTCGCTTCCGTGCCAGGAGTGCCAGTCCACTCATCCCGGCCCCGGCAACGCCCATAAAGTGCAACGGGCGCGGATCGTCGGGGGCAAACAACGGCATCGGCGAGCGGCTAAGATAAAATCCCACCGATGGTTGTGCAAGACTCCGTGTCAGGCCTGAGACAGCACCCGGAGGGCGTTTGCAGCGATGACGTCAGCGGCGTCGGGGTGGGCGCGCCCCCGCATCGCAGCAGCGATACCGGCCATTCTTGCAGGGTCGCCGAGGAGTGAACCGACGATCTCGGAGAGCTCCCTGCCGGTGGCGAACTGCTGCTCCAGCAGAACGGCGGCGCCCGCATCGGCGAGCGCCTTGGCGTTCGTGAGCTGGTGGCCTGCGGCAGCGGTAGGGAGCGGTACGAGGATGGCCGGCAAACCCCAAGCGCATAGCTCGGCTATCGTCATTGCTCCAGCCCGCGCGATAACGAGATCTGCCGCGGCGTAGGCCTCTGCGACAGGATCGAGGAATGGCCGAACCAGAATCCGATTGTGGTCGTCCCGGGCGGCAAACCCGTCGTACGTCCCCGCCCCAGTCTGCCAGATGAGCTGGACTCCGGCCGGCCAGACGCCGCCGGCGATTGCGGCGTCCACTGCGAGGTTGACCGCCAGCGCGCCTTGACTCCCCCCGACGACGAGGACCGTTGGAAGGTCCGGGGCGAGCCCCAAACGGTTTCGAGCCGAGGCTCGATCCGGCCTCGGAAACGGGGGCGGCTGGATGGGGTTGCCGGAGTCCAGGATCTCGGTCTTTGGGCCGGGCCGAAGAAAGCGCCGCGCCTCCGGGAACCCCAGGTGTACCTGTCGGACTCCCGGCGTGAGCCTGCGTGTGGCGATGCCGGGGAACGCATTCTGCTCCTGGAGCACCCCCGGGACGCCGGCGCGGAGCGCCGTCCATACCACCGGCCCTGCGACATATCCGCCGGTGCCGACAACCAGGCCGGGCCGCTGGGACAACACCAGCTCTTCCACGCGGCGCACCACGCGGTAGAGCGCCAGCGGGAGCGAGACGTTCTTCCACCATTGACGGCGCCGGATGGGCTGGAGCGGGAGCAGCTCGTACGGCCACGGACGCTGGGGGAGGACATTCGCTTCGACGCCGCGCTCGCTGCCGATGAAGAACGGTCGGATCCGGGGATCCAGACGGACCATCGCGTCGGCGATCGCGAGCGCCGGCATCAGGTGGCCCCCGGTACCCCCGCCGGCGAACAGGATGGTGGTCACACCAGGGCCGGCCTCCGCCGGGAACCGACGTTGATGAGGAGCCCGGTGGAGATCAGCGCCACGACGAGGCTCGACCGCCCGTGCGATACGAACGGCAGCACCAGGCCCGTGGTCGGGAGGATGCCGAGCCCGACACCCATATGCGTGAACGCATCCACGCCGATCATCGCCGCGAGGCCGACGGCGAGGTACTGGCGGAACGGATCGCCGGCCTGGCGGGCGATGCGCAGCGCGACGGCGAGGAACAGCGAATACACCACGACGAGGAAGACCACCCCGAGAAAACCCCACTCCTCCCCGATGGTGCTGAAGATGAAGTCGCTGTAAGGGTACGGGAGGAAGCCGAGCTTCTGCTGACCCTGCCCGAACCCGACGCCGAAGAGCTTCCCCGCTCCGAGCCCGATCAGGGACTGATCCACCTGGTAGGTCGCGCCGAGCCGATCCGCGCCGGGGTCGAGGAAGGTGGCCATCCGCAGGAGCTGGTACTGGACGTCCTCGATGCGCTGCCAGAGGACGGGCATCGCGACGACGCCGAGCAGGATGAAGTGCCCGATGCGGGCCCCGGCGGCGAACAGCACCACCAACGCCAGAAGGCCGATCTCCACCGCCGACGACAGGTCGGGCTGGAGCAGCAGCAGGGCGGCGAGCGGGCCCACGACGGTGAGGATCGGCAGCAGTCCGCGCCGGAGACGCCGTACCTCGGTGCCCTTCTTGGCGCACAGCATCGCGGCCCACAGCACCACGGCGAGCTTGGCCAGCTCCGACACCTGGATGGAGACGCCGGGCAGCTGCAGCCAGCGCCGGGAGCCGTTGATGCGGGGCGCGATACCGGTCGTGAAAGGGAGCACCAGGATCACCAGCATCACGAACACGGCCAGCACCAGCGGCCACGAGAGGCGCCGCACGCGATCCAGATCGATCCGAGCCGCCACGAGCAGCAGCAGCCCGCCGACGAGCGCGCCGACGACCTGGTCGAGGACGAGCGCCGTGCCCACCACCCTGCCCTGCTCGACGAGCGTCGATGAGGCGGCGTAGATCGAGGCCAGGCCGAAGGCCACGAGGACCGCGCTGAGCAGGATGAGCAGCCGCGGCTCCCAGCCGAGGAGCCATTCGCGCTTCGCCATCAGAGCGACTCGACGAGCCGCCGGAACTCGCGGCCGCGCTGCTCGTAGTTGTCGAACATGTCGTAGCTCGAGCACGCCGGTGAGAGGAGCACGGCGTCACCCGGCTGCGCGAGGCGTCGCGCGCGGCCGATCACGTCGGCGAAGTCGCCACCGCGCTCCACGACTGCCGCCCCCGCGAGGTCCTGTTCCACGATCGGCCCGGACTCCCCGTATGCGACCACGGCGCGCGCCCCGGCCAGCAGCGGCCGGAGGTCGGTGTACGGCGCGCCCTTGTGCCGCCCGCCGAGGAGGAGGACGAACGGCCGGGCCATCGAGCGAAGCGCGACGACCGTCGCGGCGACGCTGGTGGACTTCGAGTCGTTGATCCACAGCACGCCGCCCGCCTCACGGACCGGCTCCAGCCTATGCTCCAGCGCGAGGAAGGTCCGGAGTCCTTCGACGACGGCGCCGCGGTCGGTCTCCGGCGGAAGGGCGACCACGGCCGCCAGCGCGTTCTGCACGTTGTGGTCGCCTGCGAGGGGGAAGTCGGCGCGCCGGAGGAGCGGCGTACCGCGCAGCACGAGCCAGCCGGCCGAGCGGTCGTAGTAGCCGGCGGCGAGACGGGTCTCGAGAGAGAACGGCTCGACGCGTCCCGCGACGCCTCGGACCATCGCCATCACCGCGGGGTCGTCGCCGTTCACCACCCAGCGGCTCTCCGCCGCGGCGTTCCGGAAGAGGAGCGCTTTGTCGCCGTAGTAGGCCTCGATGGAGGCGTATCGGTCGAGGTGGTTGGGCGAGAGGTTCGTGACCACGCCGACCGCCGGCGCGAGCGCCGGGCTGTCGTGCAACTGGAACGAACTGCACTCCAGCGCCAGGCACGCCGGCGGCTTCTCCCGCATCGCCACCTCGCACACCGGGTTGCCGATGTTGCCGGCGGCGTCGCTGTCGCTCAGCCCCGCGGCCTTGAGGAGGTGGGCGATCAGCGCCGTGGTGGTCGTCTTCCCGTTGGAGCCCGTCACGCAGACGAGTCGCGTCGCCGGCAGCAAGCGCGCCCCGAGGTCCAGCTCCGAGACGATGGAGGCGCCGCCCTCCGCCGCCGCGCGGTAAGGCGGCGACTCGGGCGGCACGCCCGGCGAGATCACCATCAGGGCGGCGCGGCGGATGCGGTCCAAGTCGTGGCCGCCGAGCTGCACCTGGCACCCGACGCCGCGCAGCGCCGCCGCCGTTTCCTCGAGCGCCGGTCCGGTGGCGACGTCCGACGCGTACACCGGGTTCCCGAGCCGGCGTAGCAGCAGCGCCGCGGCCCGCCCGCTCCGGGCCAGGCCGACGACGGCGGCTTCGCGTCCGCGCCAGGCCTCGGGGATCACCGGACCTTGAGGGTCGAGAGCGCGACCAGCGCGCACAGGATGCCCAGGATGTAGAACCGCGTCACCACCGTGGATTCGTGCCAGCCGAGCTGCTCGAAGTGGTGGTGGAGCGGCGCCATGCGGAAGACGCGGTGCTGTTGGGCGTACTCGCGGCCGTAACGCCGCGCCCGCCACTTGAAGACCGAGGTCTGGATCATCACCGACACCGTCTCCGCCACGAACACGCCGCCGATGATCGCCAGCAGGAACTCGGCCTTGAGCAGAATGGCCACCGTGCCCAGCGCGCCGCCGATGGCGAGCGAGCCGGTGTCGCCCATGAAGACCTTGGCCGGGTACGCGTTGAACCACAGGAACCCGATGCACGCGCCCATCAGGCTCGCGCAGAAGATGGCCAGCTCACCGGCGCCCGGCAGGTAGAAGACCTTGAGATACTCGGAGGAGTCCACGCGCCCGATGAGGTAGGCGAACGCCGCGAAGGTGATGGCAGCGATGGCCGTGAGACCGGTCGCGAGGCCGTCGAGCCCGTCCGTCAGGTTCACCGCGTTGGAGCTTCCGGCGACGATGAACGTCACCCAGAGGATGTAGAGCGGAGGCAGCATCACCACGTACACGTACTTCAGGAACGGCAGGGTGGTCGCCGACGGCGGCAGGACGGTGCCCGTCCAGGGGAAGGCCAGGAGCAGGAAGCCCAGCGCGAGGCCGAAGGTTATCTGCCCCGCCATCTTGTAGCGCGCCACGAGTCCGCGCGGCCGGCGCCGCACGATCTTGAGGTAATCGTCGACGAAGCCGATCGCCCCCATCCACACGATGGCGAGCAGGGCGACGAGGACGAAGCGGTTGTCGAGCCGGGCCCAGAGGACGGTCGGCACGACGGTGGCGAGGAGGATGATCAGCCCGCCCATCGTCGGCGTGCCGCGCTTGCCGAGGTGGGTCGCCGGGCCATCGGTGCGCACGATCTGCCCGACCTTGAGCGCCTGGAGTCGCGCCACGACGAAGGGGCCGACGACGAAGGCGATGAGCAGCGCCGTCACCACGGCCGCCGCCGCCCGGAACGAGATGTAGCTCACCAGGTTCGCGAGCGCGGCGTGCCGCGCGTGGGGCCAGAGCAGCCAGTAGACCACTAGTGCGCCTCACCGCCCTCGTACGAGGGCCAAAGGATCGGGAAGAGTTGCTCGAGCCGCACGCCGCGGGACGCCTTGAAGAGCGCGATGTCCCCCGCGTGGAGCGCCTGCCTGAGCAGTTCGGCGACGTCGCCCGGCACGGCGCCGGTGACGAGCTGCGTCCCCCCGATGCGTTCCGCGAGAGCATCGAAGGCGGACGCGAACTCCCCCACCGCCGCGACGACGTCGGGGCGGAGGTCGAGGATGCGCTCGGCCATGGACGCGTGGAAGTCGGCGCTCGCGGCGCCGAGCTCCCGCATCGTGCCCACGACCACCACCGTCCGCCGCGTGCCTCGCACCGCCTGCAGCAGGTCGAGCGCCGCGGCCATCGAGGCGGGGTTGGCGTTGTAGGTGTCGTTGATGACGGTGACCCCGTCGACCTCGGAGACGGCGGTGCGGCCGCCCGGCAGCGACGCCTGGGCGAGCCCCCTCGCCGCATCGGCGAGCGGCACGCCGAGCGCATCCGCCACGGCAAGGGCCACGAGGGCGTTGCCGACCTGGTGCCGCCCTGGCACCGGCAGCTCCACCGCGACGCCCCGGACGCGGAACCGCGGGCGGCCGTCGGGGAGGATGGTGACGTCCTCCGCCGTCCAGTCGGCGCTCCCGTCGGCAGAGAAGGTCACGACGTCCTTCGCGACGGCCCGCGCGGCGTCCGCGAGGTGCGGCGGCCTGGACCCGACCAGGACCTTCGAGGCCCCAACGACGAGGGAGACCTTCTCCTCGAGGATCCGGTCGATCCCGCCGAATCCCTCGAGGTGCCCCGCGTCGACGTTGGTGATCACCGCGACGTCCGGCCGCACGATGGCGCGCATCCGCTTCAGCTCGCCGCGCTGGTTGGCGCCGCACTCGATCACCGCAACACGCGCCTCGTCCGGGAGGGCGAGGAGTGTCCGCGGGACGCCGACGAGGTTGTTGAGGTTCTGCTCCGACTTGTGCACCGGCATCGCGGCGGCGAGCGCCGCGGCGGTGAATTCCTTCGCGCTCGTCTTCCCGTTCGTGCCGGTGATGGCGACCACCCGACCCGTGAACGCGTCGCGCCGGAAGCGCGCGAGCCTGCCGTACGCCTCCAGCGTGTCCTCGACCTCGAACCAGTCGAACCCCGTCCACCGCGGCGTACCGGTGCGGACCACGGCGCCACCGATGTTGGCCATCCGCGCGTCGCTCAGGAAGTCGTGCCCGTCGAAGCGCTCGCCCTCGAGCGCGACGTAGAGGTCGCCCTCGCGCACCGCGCGCGTGTCGGTGCAGATGCCGGCGTAGGCGTGGTCCCACTCGATGCGCGGCAGGCCGAGGGCCTGGGCCACCGAGCGCGCCGACCAGAGGAAGGCCGTCACGGGCCCCGCCCCGCGAGGAGTTCGGTCACGACCACCTTCTCATCGAAGTCCACCCTCTCCCTCCCCAGAACCTGATACGTCTCGTGGCCCTTGCCGGCCAGCAGGATGGTGTCGTCGGGCCGCGCGATGCTGAGTGCACGGGCGATGGCCACGCGGCGGTCGGCGATGCGGAGGTGCGGCGTCGCGCCCATCCCCTGTTCGATGTCGTCGAGGATCCGCTCGGGGTCCTCGGTCCGCGGGTTGTCGGAGGTCACGATGGGAAGATCGGCATCGCGCGCAGCGACGCCGCCCATCACCGGCCGCTTGCCGCGGTCGCGATCGCCGCCGCAGCCGAAGACGAGGACGAGTCTCCCCTTGGTGAGCGGCCGCAGTGCCGCGAGCGCCCGCTCCAGCGCGTCGGGGGTGTGCGCGTAGTCGCGGAGCACCACGCACGGGTGGTCGGCGACCAGCTCCATCCGGCCCGGCACCTGCGGCGCGGCGCGGAGCAGTTCCGCCACACGCGCCGGCTCGCGGCCCACCGCGATCGCCGCCGCCGCCGCGCCGAGCGCGTTCTCGACGTTGAAGCGGCCGAGGAGCGGCAGCTCGATGCGCAGCGTCGCGCCGCGCGCCGCGAGGGTGAAGCGCATCCCGGCCGCGTCGCCCTCGACGCGGTCGGCACGGACATCGGCCGCCACGTCGATGCCGAAGGAGAGCCTGGGGGCGCTGGAGGCGAGCACGGACCACGCGGGGTCCGCAGCGTTGTACACCACCACGCCGCCGGGCGCCAGATAGCGCCGCAGCTTGAGCTTCGCCTCGAGGTACGACGCCTCGTCGCCGTGGTAATCGAGGTGGTCGCGCGTGAGGTTGGTGAAGACCGCGACCCGGAAGGCCAGGCCCGCCACGCGGTCCTGGTCGAGGCTGTGCGAGGAAGCCTCCATCGCCACCGTGCGTACGCCCGCGTCCCGCAGGGCCGCGAGCGCGGCCTGCAGCTCCACCGGCCCCGGCGTCGTGAGGGCGCCCGTGCCGGGGAGCACCTGTCCGGCACCGTCGATCGCGCCGAGCGTGCCGATCGACCCCGCGAGCGCGCCGTCCCCGAGGAGATGGCGGAGCAGAGCGACGGTGGTCGTCTTGCCGTTCGTGCCGGTGACGGCGACGAGCTCGAGGGCCGAGGCGGGGTCCCCGTGGAACAGCGCCGCTGCCGCGCCCGCGGCGAGCCGCCCGTCGCCGACGACGATCTGCGGCACGGCGACCTCGGGCACCTCGTGCTCGACCAGCGCCGCCGCGGCACCACCCCGAACCGCTGCACCGAGGAAGGCGTGCCCATCGGAGACCGAGCCGCGGTACGCCGCGAACAGCGCGCCCGGACCGGCGAGCCGGCTGTCCGTGGTCACGGTCGCCAGGTCCGGCAGCGCCACGCCCTCGGGCCACCGGACGAGCAGCCCGGTCCCCGCCAGCCGCAGCCTCAGCGCCTCAGCCCGCATCGCCTCGCTCCGCGTGGACGATCACCGTCGTGCCCGGCAGCGCGGCGGCCCCGGCCGCGGGCGTCGTGGACACGGCACGCCCCCACCCCTCGATGCGAACCTCGAACCCACTCCGGTGCAGCGCGCGCGCCGCCGCCCGGAGCCCCAGTCCCGTCACGTCCGGCACCGGTCTCGGCGCGGCCGCCCCCGCCGCGCGCGGGAGCGCCGCAGGCGGCCACACCACGATGAGGGGCACCCCGCCCTCCGCGGCGACCGGGACCGCGCTCCCCTCCGCGGGCCCGGCCACCCCCGGGGCGGTGCGGCGCGTGAGGCGCCCGCGGTCGAGCGCCACAGCCGGAGTCGCGAGCGCCGCTTCGAGGATGGTGCGCACCACGGGCGCCGCGGTCGTGCCGCCGAAGTACTCGCCGACCGGGTCGTCGATCTTCACGACCAGCACCAACTGCGGGTCCTCCGCGGGGAAGAGCCCCACGAAGCTCGCCGTGTAGTGGCCTTCGAGGTAGCGCCCCCCTACATTGCGCCGCGCCGTCCCCGTCTTCCCGGCCAGGTGGTAGGTGCCGAGCGCGGCGCGCCGGGCCGTGCCCTCCTCGACCACGCCGATCATCATGTGCGCGAGCTGCGAGGCGACCGACGGCGCCACCACCCGGCGGACCGGGCGCGGCGCCATCCGGAAGATCACCTCACCGCCCGGCGCGCGGACCTCCCGCACCAGCACAGGCTCCAGGAGGACGCCGCCGTTGGCGAGCGACGCGTAGGCTGCCGCCAGTTGGAGCGGCGTCACCGCCACCTCGTAGCCCATCGCGAGGCTCGCCGGGCTCTCGGGCGTCCACGACCGCGGGTGGCGCAGCCGTCCCCCCGCCTCGGCCGGGAGATCGATACCCGTCGGGTAGCCGAAGCCGAAGTCACGGAACGCCTCGTACAGCTCGACGTTGGTGAGCCGCGACCCGAACTTGGCGATGCCGATGTTGCTCGAGACGCGGATGACGTCCGCGAGCGTGAGCGTGCCATGCGGGTGCACGTCGTGGATCGTGCGCTCGCCGAGCGGGTACGTGCCGTTCTCGGCGAAGACCGTGTCGTTGGACCGTGCCTTGCCCGTCCTGAGGAGCGCGGCGGCCGTGAACACCTTGGCGGTGGAGCCCGGCTCGAACGCGTCGCTCACCAAGCCGCCCCCTCCGCCGGAGCGCACCGCCGCGAGCGCCAGCACCTCGCCCGTCTCGGGCTGCAGGATAACCACGTCTCCGCCCGCTGCCCGCGTCTGTGCCAACGCCTCCGCGAGGGCGCGCTCGGCGATCTCCTGGAGGTCCGCGTCGAGCGTGAGGTAGACGTCGGCGCCGGGTACCGGGTCGGAGGCCGGCCGCGACGGCGACGGATACGTCCTCCCGCCGCGGTCCCGGAGCATCACGGCCCTGCCGGCCCGGCCGGCGAGCAGGGTATCGAGCGCCCGCTCGAGGCCGCTCCCGCCGCGGCCGGTCGCGTCGACCCGCCCCACGATGCGGGCCCCGAAGTCCACCTTCGGGTAGTAGCGCTCGAGCCGCCTGGGCAGGTACACGCCGCGCACCCCGCGGAGCGGCGATACCGCAGTCCACTGGTATGGCCCCTGCCACTCGTACCAGACGCGGTCCGACCCGAGGAGCCGGAGCATCTCCGCGCGCGGCTTGCGGAGCACCTCGGCGAGCCGGCTCGCGACGAGCGGCCGGTCGCGCACCTGCTTCGGCGCCAGGCCGACGCCGAACGTCTCCTGGCTCAGCGCGAGCGCGACGCCGTTGCGGTCGTAGAGGCCCCCGCGCGGCGCGGGCAGCGCCACGACGGTGGTTTGCTGCTCGGCCGCACGCTGGCGCCAGTACGTGCCCTGCGAGAGCTGGACGTACCCCGCCCGCGCGACGACGGCGAGCGCCGCCGCGATGAAACCGGCACCGATGAGCGCGATCCGCGACGGGAGTTTCGGCATCCGGTCAGCGCGGCCTAGGACCTTGTAGGATGACGATCTCCGAATCTTGGGGCAAGCGCAGGCCGAGGCGGCTCTCGGCGAGCGGCACGAGGACGGCGCGGCTCCGGCCCCGGCGCACCGCCGCCGAGGCGCCCGACCTCGCGGTCTCGAGGGCACCGCGCGTCCCCTCCAGCGTCTTGAGCTGGTTGGCGGTGGCGAGCGCCTCCGTCTGCCGCCAGACGACGGCCGCCGCCACGGCGAGGAACCCCGCGAGCCAGAGCGCCACCCAATGCCGTCCCTTGAGCTTCACGCGGCCGTCCGGAACGCACGCAGCCGGGCACTGCGGGCCCGCGGGTTTGCCGCGATCTCCTCGGCCGGGGGGCGCACGGCGCGCCGGGTCAGCAAGGCGCCGAGCGGGCGGCCGCGACAGGTGCAGACCGGTTGGTCCTGCGGGCAGACGCAGGCTCGCGCCCACTCGCGGAACGTGTGCTTCACGACGCGGTCCTCGCCGGAGTGGTAGGCTATCACCGCGAGCACACCGCCGGGGACCAGCACATCGCGGAAACCCTCCAGCCCCGCCTCGAGGCGGCCGATCTCGTCGTTGAGGGCGATGCGCACCGCCTGAAAGAGCCGCGCGAAGTCCGGCGGCCCGCTGCGCGGCCCGAGCACCGCGCGGATGGCGCCCACGAGGTCGTCGCTCGTGGCGAGCGGCTCCGTCGCGCGGCGCCGCGAGATGGTGCGCGCGAGCGACCGGGCGCGGGGCTCGTCGCCGTAGGCCGCGAAGGCGCGGGCAAGCTCCGCGGGCGACGCCGCGTTGAGCCACTCTGCCGCCGTCGGGCCCTCGCCGTCCATCCGCATGTCGAGCGGGGCGCCGCGGCGGAAGGTGAACCCGCGAGTCTCATCATCAATCTGGGGAGAGGACACGCCGAGGTCGAGGAGCACGCCGTCGGGGCGGAAGGCGGCCACCGCGGGATCGCGCGCGGCCGCGCTGAACTCGAGCCGCCGCACGGTGACGCGTCCGCCGAGGTTGTCCCGCGCCGCGGCCACCGCGGCCGGGTCCCGGTCGAAGGCCAGGACCTCGGCGCCGGCGTCGAGGAGCAGGTGCGCGTGGCCGCCCGCTCCCACGGTGCCGTCCACCACGCGGCGGCAGCCGCCGAGCAATCGGGCGACTTCCGCAGCGAGGACGCTCGCGTGGGCGAACGAGGGATGCGCGGTCACTGGCCTCCAAGCAATCGGCCCCCCTGCACGCGCAGGCGGGGCCGATGGCGGGGCTGACGGGGATCGAACCCGCGACCTCCGGTGTGACAGACCGGCACTCTAACCAGCTGAGCTACAGCCCCCCGGTACCGAGCCTTGTAATATAGCCGGCTGTCACTGACCGGGGCAGCGGGCCTGCCGCAGGTAGCCCTGCGCCCGCCCGCGGTATGCCGGGATGGCCTGTGTCAGGAGCTGTTGCGCCGTGTCCGGGTTCGTCCGTCCGCCAGCCGTGACGTTCGACTCGGCCTGGTTGACCAGGTCCAGCTCGCGCTGGGCCGCTTCGCAACGCGCCTGGGCCTGATCCCGCGCGCTCGCCGCCGTCGCGAGGCTGTCGGACGCCACCGCCAGCTGGTACTGCGCGACACCGAGGTAGAAGGCGATCTGCTCCCTGGTTCGGGCCGGGGCCGACGTGGCCCAGTCCTTCGCGCGTCCGAGCAAGTCGGCCGCCGCGGCGTAGTCCTGCGCCTGCAGCTTGCGCGCCCCGACCGCGAAGAGCACCTGGGCGGCCGTACCCCGCAGCAGCGAGTCAGCTTGCCCGGCCGCGACCGCCCGCGCCACGGCGGAATCCAGCTGCCCCTGCGCCAGCAGCAGCGAGGCGAGGAAGATGTTGCCCCGCCCGTCGTTCGGCAGCAGGCGCAGATAGCCGAGGACCGCCGCGACCGCCCCGCTCGTGTCGCTCCGGGTGCGGAGCAACGCGGCGAGCTGGTACCAGTAGCCTGGGTAGGTCGGCTGCCTCTGGGTGCCGACGCGCACCCAGCGGATCAGGCTCGTGGTGTCGGCCGCCTGCTGGAAGATCTGCGTGATGCGCACGACGAACGCCGAGTCCACGACATTGGTGTCGGCTTCCGCGGCGCGCGCGAGGTCCGCGCCGGCGTCCGCCCACCGCCGCACGCCGGCGAGCACCACGCTCCGGGCCACCAGGAGCTGGGCCTGGTTCGGATTCCGAGTGAGAGCGCTGTCGATCACCGCGACGGCGCTATCGGTGTGGCCGCGGTTGGTGAGCAGCCGCGTGAGCGAGATCCGGACCTCGGTGTTCCCGAAGTCCGCATTGAGGATGTGCCGGAGCGCGTGGATCAGCTCCACGGTATCCGCCCGCTCCTCGTAGTAGCGTGCGAGCTGCCACATCGCGGTGACGTTCAGCGAATCAGAGTCCCGCGCGCGCTCGAGGAGGCGGATGATGGTGTCGGCCGGCGCCCGCTGGGCCTGCAGCACCTGCGCCATGCATAGGAACGCCTGCGAGCTCTGCGGATACCGCTGGATCGCCGCCCGGGCCGCCACCAACGCGCGATCGTACTCATTCGCCTGCCGCCGAGCGGCGCATTCCTTGGTGTCGCTGAACGAGCGGTACGCTTCGGCGAGGCGATTCGCGAGGTCCGAGCCGGTCCCGGCGTTCACGCGGCGCCGCCCGAGGCGCACGGAGGCGCTGGCGGTCTGGGGGAGCTGCCCCACGATCTCGCTGAGGCGGCCGACCACTTCCACCGAGTCGTCGGTCGTCGACAGGATGACGCCCTCGACCAGGAGTCGCGCGTTGAGGAGCCGCGCCAGCTGGCGGGACATCGCGGGGTCGAGCGGCATGTCCACCGGGAAACCGCTGGACACGAGGTTGGTGTCGATGACGCGCTTGCCGACGACGTTGAAGCGCTGGCTCCACGCGATCGTGAGGCGGTCGCGGATGCCATTGGCAACGACCACGCTCATCACCGAGTCCCGGTCGCCCCGCGAGAAGGGCACCACGACCAGCTTTACGGCGTCGCTGGTCGTCACGGAGACCCGCTGGGCCATCGCCGGCACCGCGGCGGCGATCGCGCCGAGGGCGAGGAGGGCCAAGGACCGTCGGACCGTGGTGGGACACGCCCCAGGAAGCGTCATCGAAGATCTCCTCAACTTTGCTGTTCTCACGCCGCGCCGGCCTCCGCCGGCAATGGGCGAAGAGGGACTCGAACCCCCGACATCCTGCGTGTAAGGCAGGCGCTCTGAACCAGCTGAGCTATTCGCCCGTCCGCTACAGGATGAGCCCGAGCGGCAGCAGCACGCAATAGCCAAGGACGAGCAACAGCGGCGCGGCCGAGGTCGAGCCCTGCCACAGGAGGTAGTACCCCCCTGCGAGGGAAAGGGCGGCGCCGGCCAGCAAGGCGACGTTGACCGCCCCGAACTGCAACCGCGACTGCGGGCCGGAACTCTGCATAGCGGCGGAGGATAGCGGCCCTGCCACACTCAGTCAAGCACGGTCTGGCCGGGCCGGGGCGGCTCCCCCCCGGACTCGACGACCTGGAGCATCCGCCGGCACTTCTTGCCGCCGGGACTGAACTTGCTGGTGGTCACGCCCGCCTGCCACGTGGCGAGTGCCGCGTCGGCGTTCCCGGCGAGCCACTGCGCCCGGCCCATCTCGAAGAAGGCCTCCGTCATGTTGGGGCCGAGTTCGATCGCCTTCTGGAAGAAGCTCTCGGCGTCCTCGTACATCTCCCGCTCGAGGTAGATGAGGCCGAGGTAGAAGTGCGCGTAGAGGATGGCCTTCTTGTCGTTGGCCATCCGAATGGCCTTCGAGAGGTGCTCGATCGCCTCGCCGAAGATCCGCTTCTTGTAGCAGATGTAGCCGACGTTGATGCGCGCCAGCGAATTGGCGGGCTCGCGCATCAGCACCTTCTGGAAGGTGCCGAGCGCCGCGTCGTAGTCCTCGCCCAGCATCTGCGCCCAGCCGAGCAGCGATTCCGCCTCGTTCTCCTTCGGCGACAGCTCCAGCGCGTGGGAGAGCGCCTGGATCGCGCCTGGGTAGTCGCCGAGGGAGAGGAGGCTCCAGCCCTTCTGGATGAAGGTCGAGGCGCCGATGTGGTCGGCCTGGACGACCGGCTTCTCACCGGAGAACTCCGGTGCCGCGGTGGAGCTCCTCTCCGCCGCCAGCTGCTTGTAGCGGTCCACGAGCTGGCGGATCTCCTCCTTCAGCGCGCCGAGTTCGCCGAGGATCCCATCCACGTGCTTGAAGAACGCGATGATGTCCTTCTTGGCTGCCTCGAGCTCCGCAGGCGCCTGCGCCTGGTCGAGGAGGCCGCTGATCTGGTCGTAGCGGGCGCGCAGCGCCTTCACGTATTCCTCAGCCATGGACCGGCTCCGTCCCGAGGTCCTCGAGCGCGATCCGTTCGGTCGAAGTGAGCAGCCGCGCCGTCTGCAGGAGGATGATGGTGCGCCCCGGGAGGCTGATGATCCCCTGGATGTACTCGGCCGCCAGGCCGCGCACGACGGGCGGCGGCGGGCTGACCTGCGCCGCGCCCACCCGCAGCACTTCCCGCACCGCGTCCACCACCGCGCCGATCGGGGTGCCGTCGCACTCGAGCACCATCGTCCGCGTCTCCTCGCTCAGCTCCGCGGCGGCGAGCTCGAACCGCTTGCGGAGGTCGATGACGGGCACGACGGCGCCCTGCACCGGCAGCACTCCCTCGAGGAACGACGGCGCCTTGGGGAGCGGGGCCGGCGCCTCGTAGCGGAGGATCCGCTGCACGTGGAAGATGTTGAACGCGAACTCCTGGCCGCCGACGCGAAACACGACGACCTGGATGTCGTCCCCGTGACTCATGCGTCCTCCCTCCGTTCCGCGAGGCGCTCCGCGAGCGCGTCGAGATCCAGCATCGTGACCAGCGCGCCTCCCACCTGCCAGACGCCCGCCGCCGCCGTAGCCGCGCCGGCCGCCGTGCCCGCCGCTGCCGGCTCGACCACGTCCTCCACGGCATCGACCTCCAGCGCGACCGGCTGGCCGCGGAGGCGCAGCACGACGGCCGTGTCGCCGCGCGACGCGGGCGCAGCGGTGCCGCCCAGCAGCGCGCCGAGGTGCAGGACCGACAGGTGCCGCTCGCGCCAGCGGATGACGCCGCGGAAGGCCGACAGCCGCCCCGGCACGGCGGCGGGCTCCCCCAGGTCGACGACCTCCTCCACCCCAGCGAGGTCGAACGCGTACCGCTCCGCTCCGGCGCGGACGACGAGGAGCCCGGCGGCGCCGCTCACCCGGACGCTCGTGCCCGCCGCGCCAGTTCCGCCGCCGCGCGCTCGGCCATTCGGTCAAGGGGCACCACGTCCTCGGCCGCGCCGTTCTGCAGCGCGGCCTGCGGCATCCCGTAGATCACCGACGTGGCCCGGTCCTGCGCGAAGGTCGCGCCGCCGGCGCGGCGGATGGCGGCGAGGCCGTCTGCGCCGTCGCGGCCCATCCCCGTCAGCACGACGCCCACCGCCGCGCGGCCGAAGGACCCGGCGACGGTGCGGAATAGGAAGTCCGCCGCCGGCCGCACACCCCACAGCGGCGGGTCCTGCGTCATCTCGAGGGCGGCTTCGCCCACCGGACCCGCCACGGTCATGTGCCAGTCACCGGGTGCGACGTACGCCGTGTCGGCCTCCAGCGGCATCCCAGGCGCGCCCTCGACGACCCTCAGCGCCGACTGCGAATCGAGGCGGTCGGCGAAGCTCTTCGTGAAACCGGCCGGCATGTGCTGGACGATGAGGACCGCGACGCCGAGGCCGCGCGGCAGCGCCGGCACCACCTCGGCGAGCGCCCGTGGACCGCCGGTGGACGCCGCGATGGCGAGGGCCAGTTGCGCCGCGCCGGCGCGAGTCGCCGCCCGCGGCCCCGCGGTACGCGGCCGCGCCAGCACCTGGACCCGCGAGGGCTCCGACGCCAAGGCCGCCCGCAGGGCGTCGATCAGCTTCGGCGCGAGCGCAGCCGACGCGCCGCCCATCACGCGGTCGGGCTTCTGCACGAGGTCCACCGCGCCTAGCTCGAGGGCGCGGATGGCTTCGGCGGAGTCGCGCGCCGCAAGCGCCGAGACCACCACGATCGGCCGCGGGGCCTCGCTCATGATGTAGCCGATGGCGCCGAGGCCATCGAGCTCCGGCATGGTGATGTCCATCGTCACCAGGTCGGGCTGGAGCGCATGCACCTTCCGGATCGCGTCGAGGCCGTTGCGCGCCGTGCCGGCCACGCGGAACTCGCCCGAGCCGCCCACGATGTCCGACAGCAGCCTGCGCATCAGGGCGCTGTCGTCCACCACGAGCACCGAGGGCAGCGCGCTAGAGGACCCGGTTGCCATGGGCGTAGGAGCGCACCTCGACGCGCCCCGTCTCAAGGAAGAAGTACACCGACCGGCCGTAGTCCCTGCCGGTGTCGTCCGCCACCACCGGGATGCCCGCGCGGTCGAGCACCTCTTGCGTCGCCTGGACGTTGCGTTCGCCCACGCTCGCGACGGAGCCGGAGGTCGTGCCGGTGAACATGCTCGCGCCGCCGACGAGCCGCGCCCGCAGCCGGTGCGGCACGGCGCCGAGCTCGCTCATCCGCTCCACGAGGAAGGGGACGGCCGTCTCGGGGAACTTCGCCGGCTTGTCGCGGTCGCGCGCCAGGCTCTGCGAGGGCAACAGGATGTGGGCGAGCCCGCCGACGCGCGCCTCGGCGTCGTAGAGCGCCACCGCCACGCACGAGCCAAGGCCGAGCGTGACCAGGACCACGTCGCCGCGGTCCGCCGCCCAGTCCGCGACCGCCACCATCCGCTCCCTCACGACGGTCGCCGGTAGAGGCGCTCGCGCGCGTCCTCGAGCACGAGGCGCTGCCGCACGGGACCGAACAGGGCCTCGACCTTGCCGAGCAGGAGGTGGCCTCCCGGCACGAGCGCGTCGGCGTAGACGCCGAACAGCCGCTCCTGCGCCGGCCGGTCGAAGTAGATGACCACGTTCCGGCACACGATCAGGTCGTAGGGCGGGTCGGGCGGCGGGTCGCGCGTGAGATCGTGGAGCCGCGGGCGGACGCACGCTGCGATCCGCGGGTCGAGCCGGTACGGAGGCCCCGCCGAGAAGTACCGCGCGCGCAACGGCGGCGGCACGTCCTCGACGGCGGGGGCCCGGTACTCCGCGCGCCGCAGGTCGTCGAGCGCCCCCGGGTCGAGGTCCGTCGCGTCGATCCGGACGCGGCCGCGCACCGCCCCGGCGCGCTCCCCCGCGACATCGTGGAAGAGGAGCGCGAGCGAGTACGGCTCCTCGCCCGAGGCGCAGCCCGCCGACCAGACCCTCACGGGGCCGCCGCGCTCCCAGAGCGGCGCGACCACGCGCTCGCGGAGCACGGCGTACGCCTCGGGGTTCCGGAAGAACTTGGTGACGTTGATCGCGAGCGCCGTGACGAGCAGATCGTACTCCTCCGGCGACCGGCCGAGGAGCGCCGCGTACTCGAAGAAGGTGTGGACGCCACGCGCACGCATCCGCACGGCGAGACGCCGCCGCAGGCACCTGTCCTTGTAACTGCGGAGCAAGAGCCCTCGGTCGCGCTCGACTTGGGTGAGCAGGGTCTGGAGGCCGGCGTCCTCGACGGGGACGCTCATCCGGGCGCCAACCGCTCCACGGTCGAGAGGTTGGTCCGCGCGAGGCTGTGGTCGGGGTTCAACGCCACGGCCTCGCGCCAGAACTCCACCGCCTCCTGCTGGCGCATCTCCTTGATGGCGATGTTCCCCAGCTTGAAGTAGACGTCGTCGCCGAGCCGCGGCGCGAGCTTCACGGCGCGGGCATATGCCTCCTGCGCCTCCGCGACGCGTCCGGCGCGGTAGCAGAGGTCGCCGATATTCTTCGACACCTGCGGGAGCGAGGGGTCCTCCTCGAGCGCGAGCCGCGCCACCTTCTCGGCGCGGTCCAGGTCCCCCGCCTGCTCGTACAGCGCGGCGAGGTTGTTCCGCAGCGGCGCGCTGTGCGGATGCCGCTCGATGCCCTCCTCGAGGATCGGGACCGCCTCCGCCGGGCGGCCGGCGACCACGGCCGCGAGAGCGCGCGCCCAATACCACAGCGTGCTGGGCGCCTTCCCGCCGAGCAGCGCCCGCGCGCGGTCGAGGCGCTCGACAGCCTCCGCGCCGCGCCCGGCCCGCACCGCGCATACTCCCCAGCCGAGCGCGACGCGTGCGTCGGCCGGCGCGCGCGCCGCCGCCTCCTCGTAGGCGGCGTCGGCCTCCGCGAGCCGCCCCACCTGTTCGAGCGCCACCGCGAGGTCGTGCAGAACAGCGGGCCGCGCCACGCGTTCGGCCGCGTCGCGCAGCGCCTCGACCGCCTCCGCGGCGCGCCCCTGGCGCAGCGCCACCAGGCCCAGGAAGAAGTGCGCCAGCTGGTCGCCCGGCGCCAGCTCCACTACCCGCCTGAACTCGCGGAGCGCCTCGCCGAACATCGCCGTCTTGTAGAACGCGAGGCCGAGGTTGCGGTGCTCCTCGACGCGCCCAGCCGGCACCGGCGCCGCCACGGCCTCGATGCGCGTGCGCCCCAGGCGATGCGCGAACCCCGCGGTGATCAGCCCGTAGAGCGCCTTCGCCACGTCGAACTCGAGCATCCCCGAGTCCTCGACCAGCTGCCCCACATCGCGGCGGCCGTCGATGAGCGTCACCAGGCGCTCCTGCTCGGACGTCAGCGTCACGCCCGACGCCGCGAGGCGCTGGCGCTCGACCACGAAGATCAGATCGAACGAGGGGATCTTCTTCTCGATGAGGCTCCACTCGTCCACGCGGCGGGCGCCCTCGAGCAGCAGCGACTCGGGGCTGATGCGGACGAGGAAGTCCTGCCGCTCCGGCCGGACGTCAGTCTCGAAGCTGAAGGTCCCGCTGGTGCAGGTGAAGAGGTAGTAGACCGCCTCCTCGATCTGGACCCGCATGTAGTTCTCGAGCGCCGGACGCGTGAGCGCGTTCATCTCGACGAGGAGTTCGCCGAGCCGCTTGTCCCTCCGGTGGCCCTGCGCCTCGACGGCGGACTGGAGCTGGTCGGGAGTGATGAGCTCGTTCTTGACGAGGATGTCGCCGAGCCGGTCGCGCCGGTTGACGATGGACGCGTAGACGATCTGTCCCGTCTCGAAGTAGATGTAGCCGAAGTTGTTCCGCTCGGCGACCGAGAGGCATCCCGTCTTCTGCCCCATCGACAGCAGCTGCAGGACGTCGGGGAGGCTCGCCTCCCTCAGGCTGCCCTTGATCGCCATCAGCGGAAGTCCTCGATCAGGCGGTCACCGATGTCGGGCCAGTCCCACACGACCTTCTCCCGGCTGCGCAGGAGCGGGTCGATGCCGTCCGGGACGCCCGACACCGCGGCGAGCACCGCTGAGACGCGCCCCGACTCCCCCTCGAGCGCGAGCCTCGCCATCACCACCGTGAGCGTCTCGTGCGTGGGGTCGATGCTCTGCACGACGCGGGTAACGAGGTCGGCCACCGCACGGGCGCCGTCGGCAGGGCGGGACGCCAGGTACTCGATCACGCCGGGGCCGGCAGAGACGTGCTGCGCGGCGAGCAGCCGGCGCGCCATCTCGGCGCGCATCTCCCGGTCCGGCGGCGCCAACTCCACCACCAGCCCCTCGGAGAAGCGCGACACGAGCCGCGGCGCGATCCCTTCGAGCTGCGAGGGGAGGCGGTCGGCGGTGAAGACCAGCTGCTTGTTCGCGTCCTGGAACGCGTTGAAGAGGTTGAACAGCTCCTCCTGCGTGCGCTCCCTCCCCGCGAGGAGATGGACGTCGTCGAGGAGGAGAGCGTCGGCGCCCCGGTAGCGGCGGCGCCACCAGTCGGCGCGCTCCCCGTGGATCGCGGAGACCAGCTCCTCGAAGAAGACCTGCGCCGAGACGCAGGCGACCACCGTCCCCGGCCGCGCGGCGACGAGCGCGTTGCCGATCGCGTGGAGGAGGTGCGTCTTGCCGACCCCCGCCGGGCCCACGATGACCAGAGGGTTGTACCGTTGGCCAGGCTCCTGCGCCACGGCCGCGGCTGCTCGCGCCACCGCGTCGTTGGCGGCACCCACGATCAGCTCGGCGAAGCCGAGCGCGCCCGAGGGGGCCGGCGGCGGCGCGGTGCCCTCGCGGACCCGCTCGACCCACGCCTGAGCCTCGGCGACGTGGTCGGGATCCTTGAAGCGCGCGCTGCCCGCCGCCGCGGAGTCGAAGCGCGCCGTCGTCTCGGCCAGCGACCGGAGCTGCACGACATCCGCCTCGTAGGCCGCGAGGATAGCCTCCACGTCGGGGATGTCCCCCCGCTCCAGCAGCGCTTCGAGGCGGGCCGTCTTGTATCCCTGCCCCTGCCAGCGCACGATCGCTTCCCCGACCCGGCCCTTCCACGCCTCCAGTTGCCGCGCGACGGACTGCGCGACCACCGACAGGAACGACGAGAAGTCGTCCGATGGGCTCGCTGCGGACTCCTGCGGCGCGGGGGTCGGGGCCGGCGCCGGCCCCGGCCGCACCTCCGGCCCATCCGCCGACCTGCCAGCCGGCGCCTCGCCGGTCAGGAGCGCGCGAGCCCCTTCCGGCGTCAAGGGCGACTCGCCCACCGACTGGAAGGCGATGAGCCGGTTCCCGAGGCCGATGAGCTCGCGCACGTTGGCCGCCGAGATCTCGGCCACCGCCTCGAGGACACCGGGCGCCATCACCACGCTGCGCTCCTCGGCCTTGCGCCGCAGGATCGCCAGCCGCGTCTCGAAATCGGGCGGGGCGACATCCACCAGCAGTCCCCCGGAGAGCCGCGTGATGAGCCGATCGTCGAGGTCGCGGATCTCCGCGGGCGGGCGATCCGACGTGAGGACCAGCTGGCGGCCCCTCGCCTGCAGGGCCTCGGAGAGCCGCAGCAGCTCCGACTGCATCTCGCGCCGATCGGCGAGGAACTGCACGTCATCGAGGAGGAAGACGTCCACCTCCTGCGCGCCGCGGCGGAACGCGTCGCTCTGGCCGGCGGCGACCGCGGCGTGGTACTGCTCGACGAACTCCTCGAGGGTCACGTATTGCACGCGCAGCGCCGGTTGCTGCGCCTGCGCCTCGAAGCCGATCGCCTGCAGGAGGTGCGTCTTCCCCAGTCCGGACTTCGCGTAGATGAAGAGGGGGTTGTAGACGGAACCCGGCGATTCGGCGACCGCGCGCGCGGCGCTGGTCGCCAGCCGGTTGCCGGCGCCGACGATGAACGTCTCGAAGCGGAACCGGGGGTTCAGGTCCACGTCAGCCCTGCCGCCCCGTCGCGCCCTGGCTGAGCTTGCGCAGCACCTCGGCGCTGATGGCCTTGAGCGTCTCGAACACGCCGTTCCCGTGGAGCGCGTCGGCCGGGTAGGCAGACAGCGCGCGGAAGTTCAGCGCGTCGTCGAGTTCCTCGGGCGCGAGGATCAGGTCCCGCGGCAGGTCCTGCTTGTTCCACTGCAGGACCATCGGGACGGTGCGGATGTCCACCCCGTACTCGAGGATGTTCTGGTGGAGGTTCTGCAGGCTCTCGATGTTCTCGTCGAGCTGCCGTGCCTGGCTGTCGGCCACGAACACCACGCCATCGGCCCCCTGGAGGACCAGCTTGCGGGTGGCGTTGTAGTAGACCTGGCCCGGCACGGTGTAGAGCTGGAACTTCGTCGTGAACCCCGAGATCGAGCCCAGGTCCAGCGGCAGGAAGTCGAAGAAGAGGGTCCGGTCGGTCTGCGTGGCGAGCGAGACCATCCGGCCCCTCCGGTCGTCCGGGACCTGGTCGTAGATGTACTGCAGGTTCGTCGTCTTCCCCGAGCGCCCCGGCCCGTAGTAGACGATCTTGCACGTGATCTCACGCGTCGTGAAGTTCACGAGCGACATAGGCTCACCTGCCGAAGAGCGAGGCCAGGCTCTGGCCCAGCTCCGCCTCGAAGTTCTCAGCGAGGACCGGTCCCCGCTCCCGGTCGGCGGGGGCCGCGGCGCGGAGTGCCGCGGCGAACTCGTCGAAGAAGAACCCCACCAGCCCGATCGACGTCTCCCGTCCGAACACCGTCAGGATCACCAGCGGCCCGCGCGGCATGCGGCAGGCCGCGAGATGGATGCCGTGCCGCTGGCCCGCGTGGAAGAGCGCCCCGAAGGTAGCCTCGCCCACCAGGTCTGCGAGCGCGCCCGAGGACGCCATGATGGCCGCGCCGAGCGCCGCCACGCCCATCAGGTCCACCGCCCGGGCGAAGCCGTGCTGCGCCAGCACCTGCCCCGCCGGCGTCATCACCACCACGAGTCGCGCGCTGGACTGCGCCACGTAGCGAGTGAGCGGCCGCTCCGTCCAGGACTCGACGACGGTGGTCGTCACGCCGCCGCCTCCGCCGCCCGCATCATCTCGAGACGGCACAACCCGACGTTGACCCGCGGGTCCGCCAGCGTGACCACCAGCAGGTCGCGCGGCGCGGGCGCGATGAGGAGCGTCCCGTCGGCCGCGTCCATCTGCAGGAAACGCACCCGCCCGGCGCCCGTGGCGGCCGCCGCGCCCTCGACCTTGCGCGCGAGCGATGCCGCGAGCGCGGCGACGGCTTTGCCGTTTACGGTCTCCATCAGCAGGTGCGCCACCACGATGCCGTCGTCGGCGGCCACGTACATCGAGCCGCGCACGCCGCGCACCCGCGAGATGCGGTCGAGGGCCTGCTCCAGGTCCGGGATCACGCGCCCTGCCTCGCCAGCCACGCCGACGCCGCTGCCTGCGCGCGCTCCGCCACGCGGAGCGCGAGGCCGACCGGCACGCCACGGTCGCGCCGCACGAGGAGCAGCGCGCCCGGCCCCACCGGCGCCAGGACGAGGTTCGCGCGGTCCGCTTCGGCCACGATGGTCGTCCACGCCCCGAGCGCCAGGTACTGTGCCGTCCGCCCCGCCTCACTGGAGACGCCCGCGAGGCCCGCCGCGGCGAGTGCCGACACGTCCGCGCCGTCCGCGCCGCTGAGCCCGCCGGCCACCACTAGACCGCGGTCGTCGAACAGCAGGATGTCGGCCGTGGCGCCCTCGAGCCCGCGGAAGACCGGCGGCAACTCGGCGGCCGCGTCCGCCGCGGCGCCTGCCGCCGGCACAGCCGGCGCGCCCGGCGCCGTGGCCGGCACGACGGCAGGCGAGGGGGGCACCGGGGTGGGAGTCTCCACCGCCACCCGTGCACCCTGCTCCACCGGCCGGTCCGCGGGCGGCGCGGCACTCTGGATCCCGAGGGCCCGGCGCACGGTGTCGAGGGCCCGGCGCGCCCCGTCGTCCGCCGGATGCCCTGCCAGCGCGCGCTCCAGCACCGCGAGCGCCCCGCGCGCATCCCCCGCACGATAGAGGGCGAACCCCATCCCTTTAAGCGCTCCGAGGTGATCGGGCGCCACCGCCAGCGCGCGGCCCCACGCCTCCCGGGCCCGCGGCAGGTCATCGCGGCCGACATGGATGCGCCCGACGCAGTCGAAACCGTCGGCGTGCTCGGGGTGCCGCGCCAGTCCGCCGTTCGCCACCCGCAGCGCCTGCTCGAAGTCGCCGCGCCGGCGCAGCGCCTCCGCGAGGTCCACGTAGACGAGACTCGCGGGGTCGGCGGCGAGCACCGCCGAGAGGGCGCGGATGTCCTCAGACACGGAGCGCCTCCAGTTGACGCTCGAGGATCGCCGAGGCCGCTTTCGCCTCGGCGACCGCCTCGCGCGCAGCGGGGCTCGCCGCCTGCGCCGCCAAGTCCTCCCAGCAGCCGAAGGACTCGCGCGCCTCGCGGTGCTTGCCGGTCGCCGCCAGCGCGTACCCGAACCAGCGATGTCCGTCGGCGAGCTGCGCGTCGAGCCGCAGCGCACGGCGGCACTCGTCCACCGCCTCTGTCCAGCGTCCCTGCCCCAGGTGCACGCGTCCGAGCAGCAGGTGCGCCCGCGGCTCGTGCGGCCGCAGGCTGATGGCCGCCAGCGCCGCAGACCGCGCCGGCTCGAGCTCGCCGGCATCGATCCGCGCCTCAGCAGCGGCGAGCAGCGCGCCCACGTCGTCACCCGCCGCGGACAGGCGCATCCGGGCGGGCGCCGGATCCGCAACGCTGATCACGCCGGTGGCCACCAGCCCGAAGAGTGTCTTGGCGGTCTCGAACTCCGGCCGCGCCACCGACGCAGCGATCTGGCGAACGTCACGCTCCCCATCCACCTGCGCCAGCACCTCCCACTCCTCGGGCAGAAGGTGCAGGTGGTACATCCCGTCGCTGCTGCCGGACTCCGCCAGCGCGGGCACCACGCCGAGGTGCGGCAGGTGCACCTCGATGCGCGACCACTCGTCGATCCGGCGCGCGCCCTCCATCAGCAGCTTCTCCACCGGGATGCGCACCGCGACGTCGGACGGGAGGCCGTCGAGCGCGCCCTCGGCGAAGGAGAAGAACCCCTCGCGCCACGACATCAGCTCGAAGACGCTCTCCTCGATGTGGGACTCCACCTGGCGCGCCAGCTCGCGCTCGGTGACGGCACCCACCTCCACGAGGATGCGTCCCAGCCGGCGGCGGTGGCCCTCCTTCTCCTGCTGGGCCCGCGCGCGCTCGACGTCGGCCTCCGTGATCTTCCCCGCTCGCAGGAGCACGTCACCCAGGCGGTGGGGGTTGCTCCGGATCTCGGCGTACACGACGGCCCCGTGGTCGAAGTAGACGGTGCCGTCGTTGCTGCGCAGCTGGCTCGAGATGCGCAGCACCCCCGTCTTCCGGCTCAGGTCGAGGAGCTGGAAGACGTCGTGCAGTCCGAGCTCGCGGAGCGGCCCCTCGATCGCCATCGCTACGCGGCCTCGCCCGCGAAGATGTGGACCAGGTCGAGCGCCGTGCGCGTGTGAGTGCGCGCCGCCTGCGCGAAGGGGCCGCCCGGCTCGAGCGCCACCACCCGCTCCCAGTGCGCCACGGCTTCGCGATAGCGCCGCTCGCGCGCGAGCGCCAGCCCCAGGTGGAAGCGCGCGCCCACGTGCTGCGGATCGAAGCGGGTGACCCGCTCGCACGCCGCGCGCGCCTCGGCCGCGCGGCCGTCGGCGAGCAGCACCTGGGCGAGGAGCAGCAGAGCCTCGAGGTCGAACGCGTCCCGCTCCAGCACAGCGATGAGGACGTCCAGCGCCTCGTTGGCCCGCCCCTGGCCGCGCAGCAGCGCGGCGAGCGCCAGCGAGGCCGCCGCGTAGGTCGGCAGGTGGTTCAGGGCCGACTGGTACGCTTCCTCGGCCTCGCGCACCGCGCCGCGCGCCTCCGCCAGCCGGCCGACCTCCACCCACACCTGCACGAAACCCGGGTCGAGGTCGAGCGCCGCCCGGTACGCCGCGTACGCCGCCTCGGCGTCCCCCACGCCAAGCGCCACGTCGCCCAGGAGCTTGCGGACGTCGGCACGCTCGGGCGCCCGCTCCTGCGCACGGCGCAGCGCCTCGAGCGCCGCCGCCGGATCGCCGGTCCGGCCGCGGGCCTCGGCCGCCAGCAGGGCGGCGTCCACGTTATCGGGCGCCTCCGCGAAGAGGGCGTCAGCCAGGGGCCGCGCTTCGCCGGCACGCCCCAGCGCCAGCAGGGCCCGCACCTCGCCGAGGCGGGCCCCGGGGTGGCCGGGCCGCGCCTCGCGGGCCTCACGGTAGCGGTCCAGCGCCTCGCCGTGCACGCCGCGGCGCGCGAAGACGTCGCCGAGGATGACCGCCCCCTCGGCGCGATCGGCGCCCCGGCCCACGGCGCGCGTGATCTCCGCCGCCGCCTGCTCGAAGAGGCCCTTCGAGAGGTAGTCCCGGGCCAGCGCGAACACGTCCTCCTGCGCCCGCGCGGTCCCCTTCCGCCCCGCCGGCCGCAGCGACGAGAAGATGTCGTCGAGGAGGCGCGGGTCGAACGCGAACGCCTCACCCGTGGGCTCGAAGGGCCGGTCGCCGCCCAGCTCGGGCACCACGGCGAGCGACAGGTCCTCGAACTGCAGCTCGATGGCGAGCAGGAACTTCTGCGGCACGTAGTACGGGTCGAGCTCGAGCGCGCGGCGCACCTCGCGCAGCGCGCCATCGAAGTCGCCCAGGTTCGAGAGCGTGAAGCTGAGGTTGTAGTGCGCCGCCGCGCGGTCAGGGTCGGCCTCGACCGCCCGCGAGAAGGCGTTCTTCGCGTCGGTGTAACGCCTGAACTCCACGAGCACGAGCCCCACGCCGTTCCAGGCCGCGGCCGACTTCGGGTCGATCTCCAGAACCTGCCGGAAGGCTTCGAGCGCGAGCTGGTGCCGGCCCAGCTGCGTGAGGAGCAGCGCGAGGTTCAGCCGCCCGGTCACGAAGTCCGCCTGGTGCCGCATCGCGTCGCGGAACGCCTCGACGGCGTCCTCCTGCGCCCCCTGTGCGGTCAGCGCCACGCCGAGGTTGTTGTGCGCGAGCGCATACCCGGGATCCACCGCGATGGCGCGGCGGTACGATGCGAGCGCCTCGTGCGCGCGGCCGCTCTGGTGGAGGCAGACCCCCCGCTCGTTCCACAGCTTGGCGGCGTCGGGGTACTCGGCGACCAGTTCCTCGTACAGCTCCACGGCGGCCCCGAGTTCGCGGCGGGCGAGGAGCACCTCCGCCATCGCCTGCCGCACCAACCGCCGGTCCTCGCCGCGGTCCAGGGCGAGGCGCAGTTCGCGCAGCGCTTCGGCGTAGTAGCCCTTCTCGCGGAACGCCCGGCCGAGGGTGTAGTGGGCGAGCTGGCCCGGCTGGGCGCCGGCCGCGGGAGCCGCGGGCTCCGACGCCGCCGGCGCGACCTCGGCGCGCCCGACCGACCCGTTCTCCAGCGACAGGTTCGGGTGCGCGCGGCCCAGCGCGGGGTTGAGGAGGACCGCCTTCTTGGAGGCGGCGCGGGCATCGGCGTGGCGGCCGAGGTCGCCGAGCACGAAGGCGAGGAGGTGGTGCGCGTCGGCGTTGTCGGGGGCCAGGTCCACCGACCGCTGAAGGGCCTCCAGCGCGTCGTCGTTCATCCCGCGGTGGTAGAGCACCTCGCCGTAGTGGAACCAGAGCACCGACGAGTCGGGATCCAGCTCGCAGACCCGCGCCAGCCACTCCGCCGCCGCGTCCAGCCGCCCGCGCCGCTGCTCCGCGACGCCGAGCTGGAGCATCGCACCAGCATCGCGCGGCCGCTCCGCGAGGATGGCCGCGAACTCCGCCACCGCGTCGTCCAACTGCCCGACCGAGGCGTACGCCCGGGCCAGCTCGGCGCGCGTGTCGAGGTCGCCGGGCCGCTGGCGCTGCCGCTCGCGCAGCGCGGCGATGCGCTGGTCGTAGACCCCGGACTTCGCGTAGACGATCTCGAGATTGCGCTGCGCCACCGCCATCCGCGGGTCGAGGGCCAGCGCCCGGGTGAGCGACTGCGCCGCCTCCTGGTAGAGGCCCTTCCGGAAGTAGAGGACGCCCAGGTTGTTGTGCGCCCCGGCGTCGGACGGATCGATCCGACCGGCGAAGGACCTCAGGATGGCGAGGTCACGTTCCGAGGCCACGGGCGCCGTCAGCACGGGGCGCGCTAGGTGAGCCGGACCGCCTGCAGGATGGCGCGGAGCGAGGCCGTGTCGGGCATCAGCAGGAAGTACCCTGCCAGCTGCTCGTTCCCGGCCTGGAACTGGAACTGGGTCTCCACGCAGAACACGTAGTCGCGGTCGTGCCCGAAGTTGAGATAGGTGGACGTGAGCACCGCCGCCGACAGGTCGATCACGAGGCTCGGCACGGACGGCAGCAGCATCATCCCCATGAACGACGAGAGGGCGTTCATGTAGGCGCCGCACAGGATGTTGCCGGCTTCCTTGAGGCTTGACTGCTCGAGCATCCCGAACTCGGTGGTCTTGCCGATAGGCCGGGCCAGGAGGAGGTCGCACAGGCGGCGCGCCGCCGTCTCCGGGAAGACGAGGAGCGTGCGGCCCGTGAGGTCGCCGAGCATGTGCAGCAGGACGGCCGCCACGACCTCGTCCGGCTTGCCGAGGAGGAAGGCCACATCCTCCAGCCGGCTCACCGCGATCCTGGGGACGGTGATCATGATGCGCCGGTTGGTCAGCTGCGAGAGCGCCGTCGCGGCATGCCCCGCGCCGATGTTCTCCACCTCGCGCAGCGCGTCGAGTTGCAGCGCCTTCAGGTCCCGGATGTCGTCCATCGCACCCTCGCCCTAGACGAGGCCCCCGGCGTCGAGGATCAGCGCCGGCACACCGTCGCCCAGAATGGTCGCGCCGCTGAACACGGGGAGCGTCCCGCGCGGCGCCTCGAAGCTCTTCACCACGATCTCCTGCTGTCCGACGAGCGCATCCACCACTACGCCCGTGCGGCGCTCGCCCAACTCGAGCACGATCACCGGCTGCCCGCGCCGCGGCACGGCCGGGGCGGCCGCCCCGAGCAGGTCCCGCAGCCGCACCAGCGGCAGCAGCTGGCCGCGCAACAGCACGGCTTCGCGCCCCTGCACCCGCTGGACGTCGGCGGGCCCGGCATCGAACGTCTCCGCCACGTGCGTGAGCGGCATCGCGTACAGCTCGTCGCCCACCCGAGCGAGCAGCGCCCTCAGGATGGCGAGGGTCGCGGGCAGCCGCAGGGTGAAGGTGGTCCCCGCTCCTTCCTCCGAGCGCACCTCCAGCGACCCGCCGAGCGCGCGCATCGCCGTGGTCACCACGTCGATCCCCACGCCGCGGCCCGACACGTCCGTCACCGCCTCCGCCGTGCTGAAGCCGGCGCGGGAGATGAGATGGAACAGCTCGTCATCGGCCAGCGCCGCGACGTCCGCCTCGACGAGCCCCTGCTGCCGCGCGCGGGACAGCACCTTCTCCCGGCTGATCCCGCGGCCGTCGTCGCCGACCTTGATGGCCACCGACGAGCGCTCCCGCAGCGCGGCCAGCACCAACTGCCCCACCGCCGGCTTGCCCTTCGCCACGCGCTCCTCGGGCGACTCGATGCCGTGGTCCACCGAGTTGCGGAGCAAGTGCACCAGCGGCTCGGCGATCTCGTCCAGGATCGCGCGGTCGAGCTCGATCTCCTTCCCCTCCACCCGGAAGGCGACCTGCTTCCCCATCTGCCGCGCCAGATCCCGCACCATGCGCGGGAAGCGGTCGAACACCTGCCAGACGGGCACCATCCGCGCCGCCACCATCTCGTTCTGCAGCGCCGCGGCGAGCCGCGCGATCTGGCCGTTCACGTCGTGCAGATCGGGCTCCGCGAAGCGCGCCGCGACGGTGTGCAGCCGGCCCCGCGCGATGACCAGCTCGCCGATGAGGTTCATCAGCTCGTCGAGGCGCCGCAGGTCCACGCGGATGTGGCGGGAGCGCTGCGCCTCGCCGGCCGCCGCCTCGGCGGCCTGGTCGGCCACCTCGACCCGCTCGACGTCGCCCACCGCGACGAGCGCCGCGGTGAGCGCCGCGGCTTCGGCCGCGCTGTCCAGCCGGAAGCTGAACCGGCCGTCGAAGGCGTCGTTCTCGAAGGCGACCGGCGCCGGCGTCACTGCGCTCACCGGGCCGAGCCCCTCCGCACGGCGCAGGACGAGCAGGGCGCGCGCCCCCTTGAGCTGCGCTTCGGCCCGGATCGTTACCCGGACCGTCCGGCCCTTGCCGGGGCCCGTCTGCGGCAGGATGACGGGCGCCGAGGGACGCGACTCGCGCGCCGGCGCCGCCGGACCCGCGGCCACCTCCCGGTCCAGCTCGGCGAGGAGCGCGGCGACACCCGGCGCGGGGTCCCCGCCCGCAACCGACTCGGCGATGGCGCGCTCCAGGGCGTCCGCGGCGCGGAACAGCAGGTCGAGCATCGCGGCGTTCGCCGCGCGCTCGCTGCGGCGCACGCTGTCGAGCAGGCTCTCGACGCGATGCGCCAGGTCCGCGACCGCCGCGTACCCCATCGTCGCCGCCATCCCCTTGATCGTGTGGACCGCGCGAAAGATCCCGCCCACGGCGCCCGTGGCGGCGGGATCGCGTTCCCACTCGAGGAGGAGCTGGTTGAACGCGGTGAGATGCTCGCGGCTCTCGGTCAGGAAGAGGTCCGCGTACTGCCGGACGTCCATCCTACCCGAGGACGCGCTGCACCGCTTCGAGCACGCGCGACGGCTGGAACGGCTTGACGACGAAGTCCTTGGCCCCGGCCTGAATGGCCTCGACCACCAGCGCCTGCTGGCCCATGGCGCTGCACATCAGGATCTTCGCGTCCGGATCGCGCTTGACGATCTCGCGGACCGCCTCGATGCCGCCCATATCGGGCATCACGATGTCCATCGTGACGAGGTCCGGGTGCAGCTCCTTGTACCGCTCGATGGCCTGCAACCCGGTCTCCGCTTCCCCGACGACCTCGTAGCCGGCTTCGGCGAGGATGTCGCTGATCATCGTCCGCATGAAGATCGCGTCGTCGCAGACGAGCACTCGATGGCCCACACCTTCCTCCTACGGCAGCAGAGGATCCAACAGCGCGCTCGTGGCGAGCAGCGCGAACGGCCGGCCCGCCGCGGTCCCCACGGCGCGGACCAGGTCAGGGTGTACGCCCGGCAATGCGCCCCGATCGTCGAGGTCCGCGTCGTCGAGGACCACGAGATCGAGGACCTCGTCCACCACGAGGCCGACGCGGTGGGACCCGTGATCGAGCAACAGGACGGAACCGGCCTCCGGTGACGGCGTCGCGGCGAGGCCTATCGCCACCGCCGCATCCACCAGCGTCACCAGCAGCCCCCGCACGTTGACCAGGCCCCGGATCGCCGCAGCCGCGCCGGGGATGCGGGTCGCCGGCTGGACGGGGAGGATCTCCCGGGCCGCATCGGCGTCCACCCCGAACACCTGCCCGGCGGACCGGAACAGCAGCACTCTACGCGCGCTCACGGCACCCACCGAGCTCGAAAAAGCCAAGATACTCCAGCGGTCTGGTCTCAGCAAGCAAGTTGGTGTCGCGCAATGCGATGGCCAGCGCCGGCCGGAGGTCGTCGGGCCATTCCGCGCGGAGCGTCAGGCGTTCGCCGGTCCGCGGGTGCGGGATGGCCAGCCACGCGGCGTGGAGCGCCTGCCGCGGCACGCAGTGCTCCAGCTCCTCGGCATCCCGCCACGTGGCGTCCGACCGGCGGGCACCTTGGCCGCCGTACACGGGGTCGCCGACGACGGCGTGGCCAATGGACTGGAGGTGCACCCGGATCTGGTGGGTGCGGCCCGTTTCCAGCGCCGCCGCGCACAGATCGCATACGGCACCGCGCGCCACGGCGCGCACCCGCGTTACGGCGGGCCGGCCGCCGGGCACGATGGCCATCCGCTTCCTGTCCGTCGGGTTGCGGGCGAGGGGCGCCTCGATCCGCCGTTCGTCCGCACCAAGGTGGCCCCAGGCGAGCAGCGCGTACCGGCGCTCGATGCGCCGCGCCGCGAGCGCCGCGCCCAGCCGTTCGTGGGCCCGGTCGTTCTTGGCGACCACCAGCAGCCCGGACGTGTCCTTGTCGAGCCGGTGGACGATGCCCGGCCGCCCCGCCGCCCCGCCCCCGAGTCGCAAGCCGCGCGCGACGAGCGCGTTCACCAGGGTGCCCTCCCAGTGGCCCGGCGCCGGATGAACGACGAGGCCCGCCGGCTTGTCCACCACCGCGAGATCGTCGTCCTCGTACACGACGGTGAGCGGGATGTCGGCGGGAGGGATGGGGCGCACGGTCCGTTCCGGGAAGGTCACCTCGACGAGCGCGCCCTTCTCCGCCTCGAGCGAGGGCCGCGCCACCGCGCCGTCCACGCGCACCGCCCCTTCGGCGATGAGGCGGGCGACGGCGGTGCGGGAGAGCTGGAGCTGGTCGGCGAGGAAACGGTCGAGGCGTTCGGCCTTTGGCACGGCCACCGAGAAGCGCGTGAGGGGCGGACCCGTCACGGCGCCGCTATCCCTGGTCCGGGGGGGCGACCTCGGGCGTGGGGACGGCAGCGTGGGGCACTCGCCCTTCGCTCCAGAGCGCGAGGGCCAGGGCCACCGCGCCGCAGCTGATGGCCATGTCCGCCACATTGAAGGTCGGCCAGTGGAGCGGACCGATGGTGACGTCGAGGAAGTCCACCACCCCGCGGCCCGAGCGCACGCGGTCGATGAGGTTCCCGGCGGCGCCGGCCATCACCGCGGCGATGGCGTAGAAGCGCAGGCCGTCGCCGGTCTTCGTGTGCCGCGCCATCGACGCGAGCACAGCGAGCGCGACGACGGTGAGCGCCATGAAGACCCAGCGCGAATAGTCGCCCACGTGGATGCCGAACGCGGCGCCCCTGTTGTAAACGAGCTGCAGATGGAAGAAATCTCCGAAAACCGGGACGCCGAGATAGCGTGGGAGCAGAGCCTCGGCGAGGTACTTCGTGACGCGATCGAGAACCATCACCGAGAGGACCACGCCGGCGAACCGGCGCCACTCAACGGTGCTTGCCATTCTCCTCTTTTTCCTTGCAGTTGATGCATAGCCGGGCGTGGGGCAGCGCGTCGAGTCGCTCGTAGGAGATGTCCTCTCCGCACTGCTCGCACTTGCCGAACTTCTCGGGAGTGGTGTAGAGGCGGCCCAGCGCCTGGTTCAGATGCCAGAGGAACCGCCCTTCCTTGGACGCCATCAGGAACGCCTTCTCGCGCTCCATCGCGTCGGTCCCCTGGTCGGCCATGTGGAACGAATACGACGACAGGTCGCCGTTGGAGGCCTGGAGCGTCGAGTTGAAGCTCTCGCCGTAATGGCCGAGCTCCTTCATCGCGCGCGCCCGCTCCTCCTGGAGCCGTTTCTCGAAGTGCGCGATCTGTCTCTTGTTCATGGCTGCTTCCCCCGCTCCCTGCTCGTGTCAGCCGCCCGCGCGCCGCACTGCCAGCTGCGCGCGGAGGCCATCCAGCTCCGTCTCCTGCACCAGATCGGCGTCCGCGTCGGGCGGCGCCGTCCGGACCTGCCGGGCGAGGGTCTCGCCCGCGATGTACGCCGCGTGCTGCTGCGCCGCCGCGAGGACCGCCGGGTCGCCAGCGACCCACAGGTCGATGCGGTCCGCCACCCGGTAGCCGGCATCGCGCCGCAGGCGCTGCACCCGGCTCACGATCTCCCGCGCCAGCCCTTCCTGCCGGAGTGCGTCGCTAAGCGCCGGATCGATGGCCGCGACCACCACCCCGTCGGCCCGGACCACCATGTCGCCGCGCGCCTGCCGGTGCACGACGAGATCGTCCGGCTCGAGCCGCACCGCACCGCCCTCGACGACGATCTCCACCGGTTCGCCCGCCTCGAAGCGGGCCACTGCGTCGGAGGAGAGCCGCCGGATGGCCTCCGCCGCCGCCGGGGTCGCCTTGCCGAACCGCTTGCCGAGGGCACGAAAACTAGGTCGCGCTTCCAGCGTGACAAGGTCCGTCCCCGCGTGCACCAGTTCGACCCGCTTGACATTGACCTCGGCCGTGAGTAGCGGCACCAGCGAGTCGAAGATGGCGTGGTCCACGTCGGCCGGGACCGCCGCGAGCATCCGCGCCAGCGGCTGCCGGACGCGGATCCCCACGTCCTCACGCGCGCTGCGCGCCAGCGACGCGAGCCGCCGCACCACATCCATCGCCCGCTCGAGCGCCTCGTCCTCGTGCGCCGGCACCGGGTGCGGGAACGGAGCCAGGTGCACCGACGTCCCGGTCAGCGCGCGGTGGATCGCGTCGGCGAGGAACGGCGCCGCCGGCGCGAGGAGTCGGGCCGTGATGGCCAGGACGTCGTGCAGCGTGGCGAGGGCCGCGGGGTCCGCCGTGCCACCCGGCACCCAGAAGCGCCCCCGGTTGAGCCGCACCCACCAGTTCGACAGGTCGTCCACCACGAAGCCGACAATCGCGCGCGTGCCCGCCGTGACGTCGTAGCCCTCCCACGCCTCGCGGACCGCGCGGACGGTCCGCGACAGCCGGCCGTGCAGCCAGCGGTCCCCGAGGGGCCGCACCGCCAGCGGCGGCGCCCCGCCGGAGCGGCGCCAGTCCTCCGCGTAGAGCTGGAAGAGGTTGTAGGTGTGCCGCAGCTTCTCGAGCACGCTCCCCGCCACGTCGGCGAGGGCGCGCTCGTCGAAGCGCTTCGGCAGCCACACCTGGCTCGACGTGAGGAGGTAGAGCCGCACCGCGTCCGCACCGTACTTCTCGATGACCGCGGACGGGGCCACCACGTTGCCGCGGCTCTTCGACATCTTCTGGCCGGCGGCGTCGAGCACCAGCTCGTTCACCACCACGTGGCGGTACGCCGTCTGATCGAAGACCGTCGCCGCGATCGCGAGCAGCGAGTAGAACCAGCCCCGCGTCTGGTCCACCCCCTCGGCAATGAAGTCCGCCGGGAAGTGGTCGCGGAACTCCTGCTGGTTCTCGAACGGGTAGTGCCACTGCGCCACCGGCATCGCCCCCGAGTCGAACCAGGTGTCGATGACCTCGGGGACGCGCCGCATCGTCGCGCCGCAGCGCCGGCACGGCCACGTGTAGCCGTCGATGTGCGGCTTGTGCGGGTCGAAGTCCGGCGGCAGCGGCTTCCCCCACCGCTCGGCCAGCTCGCGGTACCCGCCGATCGCCTCCACGTGCTCGGCGTCGTCGTCGCAGACCCACACCGGGAGCGGGGTGCCCCAGAAACGGTCGCGGGAGAGCGCCCAGTCCACGTTGTTCTCGAGCCACTCGCCGAAGCGCCCGCTGCCCATCTCCGGCGGGTGCCAGCCGATGTGCGCGTTGAGGTCGAGCAGCCGCTCGCGGATCGCCGTGGTGCGGACGAACCACGAGGCGCGCGGGTAGTAGAGCAGCGGCGTGTCGCACCGCCAGCAGAACGGGTAGGTGTGTTCGACCGTCTCGCGGCGGAAGAGGAACCCGTGCTCCTTGAGCCGCTGGATGATCGCGGCGTCCGCCTCCTTCACGAACACGCCCTCGACCGCTTCCCACGTCGTGCCGGTGAAGCGGCCCGCGAGGTCCACCGGCACGTCGAAGGCGAGACCGTGCGCCCGCGCCACCGCGTAGTCGTCGGCGCCGAAGGGCGCCATGTGCACCAGCCCGGTGCCGTCCTCCGCCGTCACGAACTCGCCTGGCACCACCACCTGCGTCGCCTCGCCCGCAGGCTCGGCCACGATGTCCAGCGGACGCCGGTAGCGGAGGCCGACGAGGTCCGTCCCCACGTAGCGCGCCACGACGGGATACGCCGCGAGCGGCTCCGCCTCGCCGCCGGGCGCCACGTGCGGCGCGCGCGCCTCCGCCACGATGATGCGGCGCCCCTTCACGTCCACCTCGACGTACGGCAGGTCGGGGTGCACAGCGACGGCGAAGTTCGCCGCCAGCGTCCACGGGGTCGTCGTCCAGATCAGCAGGAAGCGGTCCGGCCCGTCCACCAGAGGGTACAGGACGTAGACCGACGGGTCTTTCGCCGTGTCGTAGCCGAGGGCCAGCTCGTGGCTCGAGAGCGCCGTGCCGCAGCGCGGGCAGTACGGCAGCACCTTGTGACCGCGCTCCAGCAGCCCCTTGTCGTGCAGCTGGCGGAGCAGCCACCACACCGACTCGACGTAATCGTTGCTGTAGGTGACGTACGGCTTGTCGTAGTCGAGCCAGAAACCGATGCGGTCGGACAACGACTCCCACTCCGCCTTGTACTTCCACACGCTCTCGCGGCACAGGCGGTTGAACTCGGCCACGGAGACCTTAGCGCCCGCGTGGTCGCCGATCTCCGTCTTGCCGGTGATACCGAGCTGCTTCTCGACCTCGATCTCGACCGGCAGGCCGTGCGTGTCCCAGCCGGCGATGCGCGTCACCTGCCGCCCGTTCATCACCTGGAAGCGGCAGACGAGGTCCTTGATCGTCCGCGCGAGGACGTGGTGGATGCCCGGCCGGCCGTTGGCGGTGGGCGGGCCCTCGTAGAAGACGAACGGCTCGCAGTCCGCCGTCAGCCGCTGGGTGGCGTGGAAGAGGTCCTCCGCCTTCCAGCGCTCGAGGAGCGCGCGCTCTTGCTCGTCGGGGCGCGCGTCGGTGGGCAGGACGGGAAAGCGGGACGGCTTCACGCGGCGAGCCTCCGGAGCACCCCGCGGATGAGCGCCGTGAGCTTCGGCTCGGCGGTCGCGGCAGTGGCCAGGATGCGGTCGAGCGACGCCGGCTGGAGCGCGTCGGGCAGGCACGCGTCGGTGATCACGGCAAGGCCGAGGACCTTCATCCCGCCGTGGACCGCGGCGATGACCTCCGGGACGGTGCTCATCCCCACCACGTCCGCGCCGATGCCGCGCAGGAAGCGGTACTCGGCCCGCGTCTCGAGGTTCGGGCCCGGCACCGCCACGTACACGCCCTCACGGAGGACGACGCCCTGCTCCAGCGCCACTGCGCGGGCGAGGGCCGCGAGGCCGGGGTCGTAGGGCGCCGACATGTCCGGGAAGCGCGGACCGAGGCGGTCGTCGTTCGGCCCCACCAGGGGGTTGTCGCCCAGCAGGTTGATGTGGTCGGCGATGAGCATCACGTCGCCGGGCGCCCACAGCGGGTGCATCCCGCCGACGGCGGTCGAGACGAGGAGCACGTCGGCGCCGAGCGCGCGGAGCACCCGCACCGGCAGGGCGATCTGCTCGAGGGAGTAGCCCTCGTACTTGTGGAAGCGGCCCGCCATCGCGGCCACCGGCCGCCCCTCCAGCCAGCCGAGGATCAGCTTGCCGGCATGCGACTCGACGGTGGAGAGGGGGAAGCCGGGGATGTCACCGTAGGGGACCTCCGCCTCGACCGTGATCTCGGCGGCGAGGCCGCCGAGGCCGGTGCCGAGGATGATGGCGGCCTCCGGCCGGGTCGGCCAGCGCGCGCGCACGGCCGCGGCCGCGCGCTCGATAGCCTCGAGGTTCACTCCTCGACGATCGACTTGATCCATCGCGGCGACGACTTGCGGCTCTCTCGCGGGCGCTCGCCCTCCGATTCGTCGGCCGGCGCGATCATCCCGGCCACCTTGCCGAACGGCGACTGCTCGCTCGCAGCGAAGGCGTCGAGCTCCGCCTTCTGCCGCTCCACGATGCTGCGCAGCATCGAGAGGTACGCGTGGTGCTGCCGGGAGAGCACGTCGGCGGAGTCCTGGAGCTTCTCGACGTCCCGGTGGGCGCGCTCGAGGCGCGTCTCCGCCACCGCCTCGGCGGCCCGCACGATCATCTGCGCCTCGCGCTCCGCCTGCTCCTTCGTCTCGGCCCGGAGCTGCTGCGCCACCACCAGGGCCTCGTTGAGCGCCTTCTCGCGTTCCCTGAACGTCTCGAGCTGCTCGACCACCGCGCGGTGCTTCTCCTCGCACGCGATCTTCTCCCGCACCAGGCGTTCCATCTCGTCGGAGACGCGCGAGCGGAAGTCCTCGACCTCGAGGGGGTCGTAGCCGCGCATCGCCTTCTTGAACTCCTGCTTGCGGACGTCGAGCGGGGTGAGACGGAAGACGTCGTCGCTCATATGCTCCGCTCCCCGAAGAGGACCGTGCCGAGGCGCACCATCGTGGCGCCCTCCTCGACCGCGGTCTCGTAGTCGTTCGTCATGCCCATCGAAAGCTCCGGCAGCCGGAAGCCGCGATCCACGAGTTCCTCGCGGAGCTCCCGCAGTCCGGCGAACGTCCGCCGCTGCGCCGCCACGTCGGCGGTGAACGGCGCCATCGTCATCAGGCCGCGCACCGCGACGTGGGAGAGACCCGCGGCGTGCTCGACCAGCGCCGGCACGTCCTCCGGGGCGCAGCCCGTCTTCTGGTCCTCGTGCGCGACGTTCACCTCGACCAGCACGTCCTGCACGACGCCGCAGGCCGCAGTCGCCGCTTGGAGCGCGTCGGCGAGGCGGACCGAGTCGAGCGAATGGACGAGGACGAACCGCCCGACGACGTGCCTCACCTTGTTGCGCTGCAGGTGGCCGACGAGGTGCCAGCGGACCGGCGCCCCCGGCCACGCGTCCATCTTGCCTAGAGCCTCCTGGACGCGGTTCTCGCCGAGGTCCAGCAGCCCGACGGCGGCCGCCTCCTGCGCCAGGGGCAGCGGGTGGCCCTTCGTCACGGCCACGATGCGGACGGCCGCGGGGTCCCGGCCCGCGCGTGCGGCGGCGGCGGCGATGCGCTCCTTGACCGACCGCAGTTGCTGACCGATCACCGTGTTCCTTCGGGGCCACGCATAACCGGAGAAATCTAGCCGGGGACTCGGACCGCTGTCAGTGGCCGCCTCCGGGCGGCTGCCGCCGCGGTGCGCGTGCACTCCGGTTCCGTTTCTGTAGCACAAGAGTTATACTTCGCAGCGAATCGGTGCGTGGTGCGCTGTTCGGGTTACGCGGAGGTTGCGATGGTGAAGGAGATTCGGGCGCGCCAAGTCGGAGGCTCTGTGGCTGCGACGCTGCCCAAGGAAATGGCCGAGCGGTTCAATATCACGGCGGGCTCGAAGCTGTGCGCGATCGACACGGCCGACGGCATCTTGCTCGCGCCCTTCGACAGCGCGTTCGCACAGGCGATGCGTGCCTACCGCGAGGGCGCCGCGGAGTACCGGAACGCGCTGCGCGAACTGGCGAAGGGGCCGGAGGGATGAAGGAGCCGGTCTGGCTGGACCGGCTCACCGTCGCTGCGATGCACTTCGACCTCCTCCTTGGACACGGCGGCATCTACGGCGTGCGCGACGAAGGGCTGCTGGAGTCGGCGCTGGACCGCGCGCGCAACCGCTGGCTCAACGAGCCGGAGTCGGATCTCGCCGCGCTCGCCGCGGCGTACGGCTTCGGCCTCACGACGAACCACCCGTACGCCGACGGGAACAAGCGCGTCGCGCTGATGGCGATGTACACGTTCCTGGCCCTGAATGGCCTGCGGCTCGTCGCGCCGGAGCCCGAAGCCGCTCTCGTCATGCTCGATGTCGCGCGCGGCCGGCTCGGCGAAGCTGAGCTGGGCACCTGGGTGCGTCGGCAGTCGCGGCCGGTCAAAACCCGCGGGTAGAGCCGGCAGCGACAGCGCCGCCGCCCCGTCAGCGCGCCCGCTCTTCCAGTACCCTCAGGTACTCCCGCAATTGCGGCGAGGGCACCAGGCGGTACGCCGCCCGGTAGTTGACCAGTGCAGAGTCGCCTCGGCCGAGCTGCTCGTACGCACCCCCCATCCCGAGGAAGGCGAAGTACAGATTCGCGGCCGGCGATTGGCTCGTCGGATCGAGACGCAGCGAGTCGGCCTGGAGCAGCCTCCCGTAGCGGAACGTGCCCCACAGCAGGTCGCGAGTCCGGTCCACGTCCAGCAGCGTGTTGAGCGCGCCGGGCAGGCGCCTGGGCCCGGGCCGCACGCTGTCCGGCACGAGCTTGAACGCGAGCCCCTGCTGGACGACGAAGGCGTCTAGGCCCATGCGCGCGGCCTCCCCGGCGCTCAGCGCGAAGTAGATGGGCCGCTTGCCCAGGTTCTCCTGGATGATCCGGAGGACCACGATGTCGCTGACCTGGAGCGGGGTGTCCGCCGGGTACGTGTGAGTGAGGTTCCCGACGCGCAGGACCAGGTCCCGAGCCAGGTACTGCGGCTGCAGCGCGGCGATCTGCTCGTCGCTCATCGAATGGATGCACGCCGGCGTGCCGCGCGCGAGGTCCGGCGGCCGCCGCTGCGCGCGCCGAGCGTACTCGTCGAGCGCCTGCAGCTGCTGCGGCGAGCACGCCGGGATCGCCGCCGGGCCCGGCCCGTACGGCCGCAGTGCCGCGCTGTCCGGCCGGTAGGGCCGCGCCGGGTTGTCGCGCAGCTGGCGGATGAACCAGTCGGTGTTGGAGAGCGACGTGATCACGTTGACCACGTCCTGCCGCACTCCCTCCGCCTCCTGGAGGTACCAGAGGGGGAAGGTATCGTTGTCGCCGGCGGTGATGAGGATCCCGTACGGCTCCACCGACTGGAGCATGTCGTAGGCGAAGTCCCGCGCGAACTCCGCCTCGGGCCCGTGCCGGCGCGAGGCCGCGCGGAAGTTGAGCACGAACGGCAGCAGGGCCACCAGCAGCACCGGCGCGGCGAGGGCCGCGGGGCGGTGACGGAGCCGTTCCCGCACGGCGCGGTACGCGGTCGCGAGCCCCAGGCCTGCCCACAGCCCCCAGCACAGGAAGGAGATGGTGTAGAAGTAGTCCCGCTCGCGGACCTCGTGCATCTCGCGGTCGGGGAACGCGCCGTGGCCGACGGAGAAGCCGGGCTTGAAGTTGAGGTACACGATCAGCCCTATGCTGGTGGTCAGGAACAGCACCGCCAGGAACCAGAAGCTCGAGCGGTCCCACTTCCGATGCGACAGCGCGCCGAGCACCCCGAGGGTGGTGAAGAGAAGGGTGAACGGCAGTCTTGCGGGAGCGAGGAGCGTCTGCGCCGTCTGCAGCGCCGCCGACCACTGCCAGTCGAAGTACTGGATGTAGTTGAGCAGCTGGAGGCCGAAGACCTGCAGCGTGCGGCCAGGGTTGTCCGGCCCGCTCAGGTACATCGGGTTGTCGAGCGGCGAGCGCGGCGGGTACTGCTCGCGCCGGATGACCGCCACGAGCGAGTTCCACGTGGAGGGGTCGGCCTCGTTGATGTACGGGTGCAGGCCCGCCCGGATGTAGAGGTACAGGTACCCGCTCACGCCGACGGCGCCCACCACCAGCGCGGCGACCGCGAAGAACGGCGAGCCCGCGCGGTACGCCCACACCGCCGCCGCGGCGTAGAGCAGCAGGCCCAGCACGATGACCCCCGTCCTGCCGATGCCGACGCCGACCATCGCGACCCAGATCGAGGCGATGACCGCCAGCTGCGACCACTGCACCCGGCGCTCGGCGGGGTCCTTCGCCGGTTCGGCCCGCAGCACGTGGAACATGAAGCCGACCACGGCCGGCCCCACGAGCAGGCCCATCAGGTGGTTCGAGAGCGCCGTGCCGAGGACGTAGACGAGGAGGAGGAGTTCGTGCGCTCCGCGCTTCCCGCCCCGATCGCGCCGCCACAGCCAGCAGAGCCACGCGATGAGGGCGATGGCGAACGTCGCCACCATGTAGACTTCGGTCTCGACCGAGTTCTGCCAGACGGTGAACGCGAACGCCGCGCTCAGCGCCGCCGCGAAGGCCCCGCCGACGCGAAAGACCTTGGCCCCCGCCTCGTCCATCCCCACCGCCCCGCGCGCCAGCGCCTGGTGCACGAAGAGGAAGAGGAACCCCGCCCCCGCCGCGCTGAACACCGCCGTCATCAGGTTCGTCTTGTAGGCGGTGTGCTGGAACGGCAGCAGCAGGTCGGCGACGCGGCCCAAGAGGATGAAGAGCGGCGTCCCCGGCGGGTGCGGGATGCCGAGGATGTGCACCGCCGCGATGAACTCCCCCGCGTCCCAGAAGGTGACGGTGGGTGCCAGGGTGAAGACGTAGCCGGCGAGCACCGCCAGCGCGGCTACCAGGGCCAGCACGTATGGAGGCCGCTCGGAGGCCCGAACACCCATCACTTGGCGCTCTCGATCAGGCAGTCAGGATGTGCTGCCCGAGCCAGCAGGCGTCGGCGGCCAGTCGCCCGCCCCTACCGCCGCCGCGCCGTGTCGCGTCGCGCCGTGTCGCGTCGCGCCGTGTCGGGCAGCAGCACCGGGTTCCGCTCCACCTGCTCGAACTGCCGCAGCCAGCTGCCCAGTTCTCTGCTCGGCGACAGATGGAAGGCCCTGCGGTAGTTCATCAGCATCGAGTCCACGTGCCCGAGCTGGCGGTAGCCCTCGCCCAGGCTCAAGTACGGGAAGGACATGTTGCCGGCGATGTTCTCGTTCGTCGGGTCGAGCTCGAGGCTGTCCACTTGGAAGAGCCGCGCGTAGCGGTATGTCTCCCACATCAGCCGCCGCGTGCGATCCACCTCCAGCGGCGCGTTCCAGAGGCCCTGGACCAGGCCGGGCGAGGGCCGCACCGAGTCGGGCCAGAGCTTGAACGCCAATCCCTGCTGGGAGATGAACGCCTCGAGTCCCATCCGCGCGCCGCCGCCCGCAGTGAGGGCGAAGTAGATGGGCCGCTTCCCCAGGTTTTCCTGGATCAACCGCAGCGACATGATGTCCTTCACGTACAGTGGCGTCCCGGCGGGGTACGTGTGCGTGATGCCGCGCACCCGGAGCACCAGATCCCGCGGAAGCAGCTGCGGCTCCATCGTGGCGATCACGTCGTCGTTCAGCGTGTGGAGGCACGCCGGGGTACCGCGCGAGAGGTCCAGGGGCCGCCGGCCCGCCCGCCGCGTCCACGCCTGCAGGGTGTCCACCTGCGCCGGCGAACACGCCGGGATAGTGGCCGGACCGGGGCCGTAGAGCGCGAGAGCCGCGCTGTCCGGCCGGTAGGGCCGCGCCGGGTTGTCGCGCAACTGCTGGATGTACCAGGGGGTGTTGACCAGCGAGAGGTTCACGTTCACCACGTCCTGCCGCACCCCCTCGACCTCTTGCAGGTACCAGAGCGGGAAGGTGTCGTTGTCGCCGTTGGTGAACAGGATGGCGTACGGCTCCGCCGACTGCAGCAGGTTGTACGCGAAGTCGCGGGCGAGCGTCGCCTCGGGGCCGTGCTTCCGCGAGGCCACGCGGAAGTTCAGCAGGAACGGCAGCAGCGCGACGAGGAAGATCGGCGCGACGGCGATCGGCGAGCCGTTCTTCAGCCGCTCGCGCAGTGCCCGGAACGCCGTGGCAAGGCCAAGCCCCGCCCACAGCCCCCAGCAGACGAACGACACCGTGTAGAAGTAGTCCCGCTCGCGGACCTCGTGCATCTCGCGGTCGGGGAACGCCGTCGTCCCGATGGAGAATCCGGGCTTGAAGTTGAGGTACAGGATGAGCCCGATGCTCGTGGTGAGGAACAGCGTGGCCAGGAACCAGAAGCTCGAGCGGTCCCACTGCCGGTGCGACAGCGCGCCGTAGACGCCGAGGACGGTGAACAGCACCGTGAACGGGATGCGCGCCGGCGCGAGCAGCGTGTAGGCTGTCTGCAGGCTCGCCGACCACTGCCAGTCGAAGTACTGGATGTAGTTGAGGAGCTGGAGGCCGAAGATCTGCATGGAGCGGCCGGGGTTGTCCAGCCCGCTCGGGTAGATCGGATTGTCGAGCGGCGAACGCGGCGGGTACTGCTCTCGCCGGATCACCGCCTTGAGCGCCTCCCACGTCGAGGGGTCGGCCTCGTTGATGTAGGGATGCAGCCCGGCGCGGATGTACAGGTACAGGTAGCCGCTCACCCCGATGGCTCCGACGATGAGGGCCATCACCGCGAAGAACGTCGAGCCCGCGCGGTACGCCCACACGGCCGCAGCCACATAGAGCAGGAGGCCCAGGACGATGAGCGCGGTCTTGCCGATGCCGACGCCCACCATCGTCACCCAGATCGCGCCGACCACGGCCGCCTCGGACCACTGCGCCTGCTGCTCCGCCCGGTCCTTCACCGGCTGGGTCCGGAGAACGTGGAACATGAAGCCGAGGACGGCCGGCCCCACCAGCAGGCCCATCAAGTGGTTCGAGAGCGCCGTGCCGAGCACGTAGACCAGCAGCAGCAGGATGTGCGCGCCGCGCTTGGTCCCCCGGTCGCGCCGCCACATCCAGCACAGCCACGCGATCAGCGCGATGGCGAACATAGCCACCATGTAGACTTCGGTCTCGATCGAGTTCTGCCACCCGGTGAACACGAACGCCGAGATCAGCGTCGCCGCGAACGCGCCGCCGACGCGGAAGACCTTCGCCCCCGCCTCGTCCATCCCCGCAGCCCCGCGCGCCAGCGCCTGGTACACGAAGAGGAAGAGGAACCCGGCCGCGAACGCGCTGAACGCCGCGGTCATGAGGTTCGTCTTGATCGCCGTGTGCTGGAAGGGCAGCACCATGTCGGCCACGTGCCCCATCAGCACGAACAGCGGCGTGCCCGGCGGGTGCGGCACCCCGAGGATGTGCGCGGAGGCGATGAACTCGCCGGCGTCCCAGAAGGTCACCGTCGGCGCCAGCGTGAGGACGTAGCCGGCGAGCACGGCAAGGGCCGCGAGGAGCGCCAGGAGGTACGGGGGCCGCTCGGCGGCCCGGGGAGCAGCGGACGGTGTGGTCATAGCCCGGAGTCTGAGCGGACCGGCGCGAGGCCGGTGGCCGGCAGCCGCGCGAACGGCTCGCTGGCGAGGAGTTCGAGGAGGCGCGGAACGCTCACGCCGCGCTCGAGCGCGCCACGGCGCGCCACCGAGATCGCGGAGGTCTCCTCGGAGACGACGAGCACGAGCGCGTCCGTCTCCTCGGAGAGCCCGAGGGCCGCGCGATGGCGCGTGCCGAGGCTCTTGTCCTCCACGGGGAACTGCGTGAGGGGCAGGATGCAGCCGGCCCCGATGATGGTGTCGCCGCGGATCACGACGGCCCCGTCGTGGAGCGGCGAGTACGGCGTGAAGATCGTCGTGAGGAGGTCGGCCGAGACCTTGGCGGTGATCGGCGTCCCGCTCACGACGTAGTCGCCGAGCCCGACCTCGCCTTCGATGGCGATGATCGCGCCGGTGCCCGCCCGGCTCAGGCGGTCCGCCGCCTCGGCGACCTCTTCGGCCACCTGGAGCGCCTGGCCGCGGTAGAAGAACCGCATCACCCGCGACTGCCCGAGGCGCGAGAGCGCCGAGCGCAGCTCCGGCTGGAACACGATGAGGAGCGCGAACGCGCCGTAGGTGAAGGCCAGCCCGAGCAGATACACGATCATCTCGAACTTGAGCAGCACGGCGGCCACGTAGGCGACGCCGAGGAGCAGCAGGCCGAATAGGATGTGCAGTGCCCGCGTGCCGACGAGGAACAGCAGCGCGCGGTAGGCCACGAACGCGACGATCAGGACCTGGACGACGTCGCGCCAGCTGGGCACCAGGAAGGGGAAGCGCTCCACCGTCAGCCCGCCAGCACCGCGTCCGCGACGGCCAGCGCCTCGCGCGCCGCCCGGACGTCGTGTACCCGGAACAGCCTCGCCCCCCTCAGGCGCGCGGCCACGCACGCCGCGGCGGTCGCCGCGTCGCGCTCGCGCACCGGCCGCCCCGTTGCCGCGCCGAGGAAGCGCTTGCGCGAGGGACCGACCAGCACGGGCTGGCCGAGCGCGGTGAGGGTCTCGAGACGGTTCACCAGGGCGTAGTTCTGCCCCACGGTCTTCGCGAAGCCGAGGCCGGGATCGAGCACGATGGCCTCGCGCGGTATGCCGGCCGCCAACGCCGCGTCGCGCCGCGCCGCCAGCTCCGCCGCGACCTCCACCGCCACGTCCGCGTAGCTCGCCTGGGCGTCCATCGTCTGGGGCGTGCCGCGCATGTGCATCAGCACCACGCCGGCGCCGCGCGCCGCCACCAGCGCCGCCATCCCCGGATCGTGCGTGAGCGCCGAGATGTCGTTCACGATCTCCGCGCCGGCGTCGAGCGCGGCCGCCGCGACGCGGCTGCGGCGCGTGTCCACGCTCACCGGGACACCGACCTCGGCCGCCAGCAGCTCCACGACGGGCACGACCCGGCGCAGCTCCGTCGCCTCGTCGGGGGCGCCGGCGCCGGGGCGCGTGGACTCGCCGCCCACGTCGAGCACGTCCGCCCCCGCCTCGCGAAGGGCCTGCGCCGCGCGCACGGCGTCGTCCACCGTCGGGAGCAGCCCGCCGTCGCTGAACGAGTCCGGCGTGACGTTCAGGATGCCGAGGACGCACGGCCCGTCCAAGAGGATGGTGCGCCGCGCCGTGCGCCATCCCGCCGGCGTCTCCTGCCGCACCGCGAGGAAACGCCCCAGCGGCTCGCTGAGGCGTGGCGGGAGCGGTCCCGCATCTCCCGGGCGCGCCAGCCCGGCGAGCCGGGCCAGCGTCCCGTCCACCACCGCCCAGCCGTCCCCGGTCTGGCAATCCACCCCGGTCGCGCGGCCCGCGCGGAAGAGCGCGAACGCGTCCTCCTCCGTGAGCCCCTCCACCAGCAGCCGCAGCGTCTCTCCGCCCGCCGCCGCCGCCTCCGCCCGGTCGCGGGCCACGCCCCGGACGGCCAGCGCCTGGGCCAGCGCCGCCGGGACGGTGCCGGCGAGCGCCGTGATCCTCACGCGGGGCTCGGCGCCTCGCTCGGCACGCCCACGGGGCGCACGGCCTGCTTCTCCTCCACGCGCGCCAGGGCCGCCGGCGAACCCGGCAGCGGCGGCAGGACATCGCGGGGCGGCAACGTCTTCCCCGCCACCACCTGGAGGATCTCCTCGCGCTCCAGCGTCTCGAACTCGAGGAGGGCCGCGGCGAGGCGGTCCAGCCCCACGCGCTGCTCGGTGAGGATCTTCCGGGCGCGCTCGTACGCCCCGTCGATGATCCGCTTGACCTCTTCGTCCACCGTCTCGCTGGTCTTCTCGGAGATCTCGCGGCGCTGCGAGAACTCGCGGCCCAGGAAGATCTCCTGCTCCTTGTCGCCCACGGCGATGGGGCCGATCTTCTCGCTCATCCCGAACTGCGTCACCATCCGCCGCGCGAGCGCCGTGGCGCGCTCGATGTCGTTCCCGGCCCCCGTCGTGATCTTGTCCGCGCCGAAGACCAGCTCCTCCGCGACCCGCCCGCCGAAGGACATCGCGAGCTGGCCCTCGAGCCAGTACTTCGTGTAGTTGTGCCGGTCCTCCTCGGGCAACGAGGCCGTGAGGCCGAGGGCGCGACCGCGCGGCACGATCGTCACCTTGTGCAGCGGGTCGAGACCGGGGATGGCGAGCGAGACGGTGGCGTGACCCGCCTCGTGGTACGCCACCAGGCGCCGCTCGGCGTCGGAGATCACCAGGCTGCGGCGCTCCACGCCGAGCATCACCTTGTCCTTCGCCTCCTCGAAGTCGCTGTGGTCCACCTGCATCTTGTTGCGCCGGGCCGCGAGCAGGGCCGCCTCGTTCACCAGGTTCGCGAGATCGGCGCCCGACATCCCCGGCGTGCCCTTGGACAGCTTGTCGAGCCGCACGTCGGGGGCGAGCGGGATCTTCTTGGTGTGGACCCGGAGGATGCCCTCCCGGCCCTTCACGTCGGGCGAGTCCACCACGATCTGCCGGTCGAACCGCCCCGGCCGCAGCAGCGCCGGGTCGAGCACGTCGGGCCGGTTGGTGGCGGCGAGCAGGATCACGCCCTCGTTGGACTCGAAGCCGTCCATCTCGACGAGCAGTTGGTTCAGCGTCTGCTCGCGTTCGTCGTGCCCACCGCCGAGCCCCGCGCCGCGGTGCCGGCCCACGGCGTCGATCTCGTCGATGAAGATGATGCACGGCGCGTGCGCCTTGCCCTGCTCGAAGAGGTCGCGCACCCGGCTCGCTCCGACGCCGACGAACATCTCGACGAAGTCGGAGCCCGACATCGAGAAGAACGGCCGCGCCGCCTCGCCCGCGACCGCCTTGGCAAGCAGCGTCTTGCCGGTGCCCGGCGGGCCGACCAGCAGCGCGCCCTTCGGCAGCCGCCCGCCCAGCCGCGTGAACTTCTGCGGGTCCTTCAGGAACTCGATGATCTCCTGCAGCTCGACCTTCGCCTCGTCGCACCCCGCCACGTCGGCGAAGGTGATCTTCGGCGTGTCGCCGGTGAGCAGCTTCGCCTTCGACTTGCCGAACGAGAAGGCGCGCGAGCCGCCCTGCTGCATCTGGCGGAAGAGGAAGATCCAGAAGCCGATGATGATGATCCACGGGAACAGCTGCACCAGCACCCCGAGGAGGCCCGCCCGCGGCTGCTTGGCGCTGATCCGTACGCCCTGGTCGGTGAGGCGCTGCACCAGCGCGTCGGACGCCTGCGCCGGGAGGAGCACCCGGAAGCGCACGACGTCGCGGGTCCCGATCCGCACCGGGCCCTTGAACTCGCCGGTGACCTCGCGGCCCTCGACGATCTCGACGGCCGCGATGTTGCTACGCTCCAGCTCGCGCGCGAAATCGGTGTACACGATCTCGGGCGCCTCGCCGCGGCGCTGGCTCGTCAGTTGGACGAACACCACCGGGATCAGGATGACGATGAGCCAGAAGGCCACCGTCTTCGACGTGCGGCCCCAGCTGAACTTCGGAGGAGGCAAGCGGTCAGCCATCAATACCCAGGCGTTGGTGTGAGCCGTCGGCCGTCAGCCGTCAGCAGTCATCCGTCAGATCTAGTCCGCCAGGCTCGCCACGAACGGCAACGAGCGGAAGTCCTCGGCGTGGTCGAGCCCGTAGCCCACCAGGAACTCGTGCGGCGCGTCGAACCCCACGAACCGCGCCGCGAGGCGTAGGTCCGGCGCCAGGTGCTTGTGGAGCAGCGCGCAGATCTCGAGGCTGCGCGGGTTCCGCGCGCCGATCGTCTCGATGAGCCGGTTCAACGTGCGCCCGGAGTCAATAATATCCTCGACGAGCAGGATATGTTTCCCCTCGAGCCGGGTCTCGGGGTCGTACACGAGCCGCACGGTGCCGGTCGAGACGGTGTCGTTGCCGTACGAGCTGACCACGAGGAAGTCCACCTGGAGCGGCCGCGGCACCTGGCGCACCAGGTCGCTGAGAAAGATGAAGCTCCCCTTCAGCAGGCCCAGCACCAGCAGGTCGCCGTCCGGATAGGCGGCCCCGATCTCCTGCCCCAGCTCCCGCACGCGACGCGCGATGGTCTCCGCGTCCAAGACCATCCGGGCGATCGTGCGCCCCTTCATCAGATGCGCGACATCAGCGAACGGTGACATCCACCCTCATGGCGCTCGCGCCCGGCGCCGGGACGGCTGCCGCCCCGCGGCACACCCCCGGCACCCATACCACATCGCCGCCGGTGCCGAGCAGGATCGGATGCTCCGCCCGCTCGCCCCGCGGCACCTTGGCCTCCATCAGGAGGCGGCTCACCTTCCGCCGTCCCACGCCGCCCAGCGGCATGAGCCGGTCCCCTTCCCCCACCGCCCGCACGACTAGCGGCCCGGCCTCGAACCACGCCGTCCACGCCGCGCGCTCCATCCGCCGCGGCGCCTTCCGGCGGCTCCAGCTCAGCCGGTAGCGGCCGAAGTCGCAACTGCCGCGCGCACCATTGAGCGTCGCCGCCGCCGGCTCCGGCCCCGGCCGCCACACGCGCAGCCGGCCGAACGCCACCTCCGCGACGAACCCATCGCCGAGTGCCAGCCGGCGCCCGCTGGCCGCACCCTCCGCGAAACGCGCGAGCCGGGAGGCGGCACGCGGAGCCAAGGTGATCCCGGCTCTCGTGGACGCCGCCCGCAAAGCGCGACTGGCCAACCACTTATCATAGCCGCTCAGAACCTCGCGGGCAACGTCGAAACGCCCTTCCGACACCCTGAGGTCGAGCCCCGGCAACTGGTCGAGCGCAGCGTCCCACGCCCGCCGCTCGGCGCGCGCGTGGCCGGCGACCTCGAGCAGCGCCGCGGGACCCTGCGGACCGAGCCGCGCCGTGAGCGTCGGAAGCACAACCGTCCGCACCCAGGACCGCAGATGCCGCGGGTCGCGGTTCGCCGGGTCCTCGAACGGCTCGAGACGGCGGCGCTCCACGTGCCGCCTCAGCTCCTCGCGGCTGAACGGCAGGAGCGGCCGCACGAGCCCGCCCGCGCCGCGCTCCGGGATGCCCGCCAGACCGGCGGGCGCAGAGCCGCGGAGCAACCGCAGAAGCACCGTCTCCACCTGGTCGTCGGCGTGATGAGCGGTCAGGAGGTAGCGGGCACCGCGCTCCGACTGCACCTGGCGCAGGAACCGGTAGCGAGCTGTGCGCGCCTTGGTCTCGCTCGCGCCCGGCCCCAGCCCGAGCGTCCCGACGACCGTGTCCAACCGGTAGCGGCGAGCGGCGAGCCGCGCGACGTGGGCCGCGACCTCGGCGCTCGCGGGATGGATGCCGTGGTCCGCGTGCGCGACGAGGAGATCCAGGCCGAGCGCCGGGCCGAGCGCGGCGAAGAGGTCGAGCAGCGCGAGGGAGTCCGGGCCACCCGACACCGCGAGCACCGCCAGTCCCGGCTGCGCGAAGAACCGGCGTGCCGCCAGGTGGCGGCGGACGCGAAGCGGCAGTCCCGGGGGCATGGAAGAAAGGTCGCCACTTTGCTTAGCAAAGTACTTGACGAAACTCGGCCGCCTTGGCATACTGGTCGGTGATGACACCCGCCGAGCCTCTGCGCACCGCACCCGCCGACCCGCCCGCCCTCTCCGCGCGGGCGATGGCGAACCTCGAGTTCATCCGCGACACGATGGCCTCGGCGTCCGCTTTCACGGCCGTGCCGGGCTGGGGGATGGCGCTCACCGGCCTGACGGCCCTCGTTGCCGCGGCGCTCGCGGTGCAGGAGACGACTGCGAAGGGCTGGCTCTCGGTGTGGATGGTGGAGGCGGCGTTCGGCCTCGCCATCGGGGCGACGACAATGGCGCTCAAGGCGCGCGCCGTGGCCGCGCCGCTGCTGAGCGGATCGGGGCGCAAGTTCGCGCTGAGCCTCCTGCCCTCGCTGGCGGTGGGCGCCCTGCTCACCGCGGTGCTCTACCGCGCCGGGCTGGCCGCCCTCCTGCCGGGCACCTGGCTGGTCCTGTACGGCAGCGGCGTCGTGGCGGCGGGCGCGTTCTCCGTCGGCGTGGTGCCGGTGATGGGCGCGGGATTCCTGGTGCTCGGCACCATCGCTCTCCTCGGGCCGGCGTCGTGGGGCGACGGCCTGCTCGCGGCCGGCTTCGGCGGGCTGCACGTGGTGTGCGGCATCGTGATCGCGCGGCGGTACGGTGGCTAGGACCGGGGCGGCGCGGGATCCGCGGCGGCGGGGCGAGGGCGCGGCGGCGGGCGCGGGCGAGGGTGCCGTGAGGCCCAGCGCGGCCGAGCTGGACCGCCTGATCCACGAGCGCATCCGGCTCGGGATCGTCAGCGCGCTCGCCGTGAACGAGTCGCTCAGTTTCAACGAGCTGAAGGCGCTTATGAAGACGACGGACGGCAACCTCAGCGTCCACGCCCGTAAGCTCGAGGAAGCTCAGTACGTCGTGTGCCGGAAGTCGTTCGACGGGCGGGTGCCACGCACGGAGTACCGCCTCACGGCGGCGGGACGCCGCGCGCTGGAGCGGTACCTGGAGCATATGGAGGCGCTCATCAAGGCCACGCGGAACCGCTGACCGGGCGCCGGCCGTCTCTTTTTTTGGGGAGTGACTTTGTGATGCAAAGCGCTTTGCACGTCGCCATCATCATGGATGGGAACGGCCGGTGGGCCACGCGCAGCGGCCTGCCGCGCGCCGCGGGCCATCGCGAGGGCGCGAAGGCGGTGCGCCGCATCGTGCGCGCCGCCCCGCGGCTCGGGATCCGGACCCTCACCTTGTACGCATTCTCGGCGGACAACTGGAAGCGGCCGGCGCTCGAGGTCGGCACGCTGATGCGCATCTTCCGCGCGTACCTCGCGGCAGAGACGGCGACGTGCGTCCAGAGCGGCGTGCGGCTCGGGATCATCGGCCGCCGCGACCGGCTCCCCGCCCCGCTCCTCGCGGCCATCGCCAACGCGGAGGAGACGACGCGCGGCGGCGAGGTGCTCGATCTCCGCATCGCCGTGGACTACTCGGCGCAGGAGGCGATCATCGGCGCGGCCGAGCGGGCGGCCGCGGCGCGGCAGGCGGACGGCGCGGCGCTCAGGCGTGAGGACTTCGGCCGGTTCATCGACCAGGCGACACACGCCGGCGCGCCGACCCCCCCCGTGGACCTGCTCATCCGCACGGGCGGCGAGCAGCGCCTCAGCGACTTCCTGCTCTGGGAGACCACCTACGCCGAGTTGTACTTCACGCCGGCGATGTGGCCGGACTTCCAGGCCGACGATCTGCGCGCCGCGCTCGCCGACTTCGCCGCGCGCGAGCGGCGCTTCGGCGGGCTGCCCGCGCAAGCCGCGAGCTGAGCCGATGCACGCCAACGCGAACGCCCTCGGCTTCCTCGCCTTCGTCGCCATCGCCCTGGCCGCCGCAGCCGGCGGCGTGGTCCTGCTCGTAGGCCTGGTTGGGCGGCGCTGGACGCTGGTGCTCGCCACGCTCGGAATGGGCCTCGTCGTCGCCTCCGGCTACGTCGCGGCCCTGCTGGGCGTCGCGCTGGCGAGCCGCGACCTCGTCCTCGGCGTCGGTGCGGAGAAGCACATTTGTGAGATAGACTGCCACGTCGCATACGCCGTCACGGGAGTGCGCACTGCCCGCGCGCTGGGCACGAGCGGCCACAGCGCGACGGCGGGCGGCACCTTCCATGTCGTCACGGTGCGGGTGCGCTTCGACGAGACGACGACCGGCCCGCGCCGGCCGCTCGATGCGCCCGTGTACCCGGGCCTCCGCACGGCGCTGGTCGTGGACGAGCGCGGCCGCCGGTTCGCGCCGTCGGCGGCGGGAACGGCGGCGCTCGCCACGACGGAGGGTGTGGCGGCCGATCTCTCCCGGCCGCTGCTGCCCGCGGCGAGCTACACCACGACCCTCGTGTTCGATCTGCCGGCGGACGTGCGGGAGCCGCGACTGCTGATCGCGGACGAGGATCCGGTGAAGGCACTGGTTGTCGGGCACGAGAATGGCCCTCTGCACGGGAAGGTCCTCTTCGCGCTGCGTGAGAGGTGAGGGGCCATCACGTCCCTCCATCCGCCTGGCGGTCCGGCACCCGGCCGCCTACCCTTTCTCCCCATGGCCACCCGCATTCCGCTCCTCCAGATCGATGCCTTCACGGACCGCGCCTTCGGCGGGAATCCGGCCGCGGTCTGCCTGCTCGACGGCCCCGCCGATCCCGCCTGGATGCAGCGCGTCGCCCTCGAGATGAACCTCTCCGAGACGGCGTTCGTGCATACCGAGGGCGACGGCTTCCACCTGCGCTGGTTCACGCCGGCGGTCGAGGTCGAGCTGTGCGGGCACGCCACGCTCGCCGCCGCCCACGCACTCTGGGAGACGGCGCGTCTCGCCCGGAGCGAGACGGCGCGGTTCTTCACACTGAGCGGACTGCTCACGGCGACGTGGCAGGATGGCTGGATAGAGCTGGACTTCCCGGCGAATCCAACCGAGGAGGCGGCGGCGCCGGCGGGGCTCCTCGAGGCGCTCGGTGCGCACGCGGTGTTCGTGGGGCAGAGCCGGTTCGACGTGCTGGTGGAACTCGCGTCCGCCGCCGAGGTGCGCGCGCTGGCGCCGGACGTCGGTGCGCTGAGCCGGGTGCCGACCCGCGGCGTGTGTGTCACCGCGCGGTCCGACGATCCGCGGTTCGACTTCGTCTCCCGCTTCTTCGCACCGGCTGTCGGCATCAGTGAGGACCCGGTGACCGGCTCGGCCCACACCATGCTCGCGCCCTACTGGCAGCGCCGCCTCGGCAAAGACTCCTTCGCAGCCTACCAGGCGTCGGCGCGCGGCGGGGTGCTTCGGGTGCGCGTGGCGGGGGACCGGGTGCGCATCGGAGGCCAGGCCGTCACCGTCTTCGTCGGTCAGCTCGTGGCCTAGCGCCACGCGGCGAGCCAGGGCTGCCGGGCACCCCGCGTCGCCCCCCCAAACACAAAGCGCCGGCCCCTTGCGGGACCGGCGCCGATGTGAAGCGGATCAACCGACCTGGTGGATCTTCCGCACGTTGGTCGCCGCCGGCCCCTTCGGACCGTCGGTGACCTCGAACTCCACCTCATCGCCCTCGGCCAGCGAACGGAAACCGTCCGCGACGATCGCGGTGTGGTGTACGAAGACGTCCTTGCCCTCGTTCTGCGCGATGAAGCCGAAGCCCTTCGCGTCGTTGAACCACTTCACCTTGCCCTGCGCCATACGAACTACCTCTCGAAAAGTGGGCTTCCGCCCGGTACACGCCAGCCACCGTGGCCGGCGCTCACTGCATTGAAAAACACCGCTCCGGGAACGCCCCGCAGCGGTGTCGTTGTTTCGTCAACTCACATGCTGCAAATGCGTACGCCATACGGCAGCTACGAAACCTAAGGCGGGGCGCCGGTTTGTCAAGGTTTGGATGGTGGGGGCGGCAGCTCTTCCAGACGCGCCACGGCGCGGCGCAGGTGCGGGACGACGATCGACCCGCCGACGACCAGCGCCACGCTGAACGCGTCGTGGATCTCCGCCTCGCTCACGCCCAATTCGCGGCAGCGGACCAGGTGGTACGTGACGCAGTCGTCGCAGCGCAGCACCAACGACGCCACGAGCCCCAGCAGCTCCTTCGTCCGCGCCGGCAGCGCGCCGTCCTCGTACGCCCGCGTGTCGAGCGCGAAGAAGCGCTTGATCGTCAGGTTGCCGGCCGCGAGGACGGCCGCGTTCATCTTCTCGCGGAAGTGGCGGAAGGCCTCGAGGGTCTCGGGCGCGTCGTCGGCCATCGGATCTCCGGTCAGGTGCCGGTCGCTGCCGCCGGCCACCGTCACAAGATAACAGCGATGCGTCGCCGGCCTCAGCGCACCTTGCCGCGCGCCAGCGATGGGAACACGCCGACCGCGCACAGCAGCGCGAAGAGACCGAACGCCGTCCGCGTGCCCTTCACCAGCAGGTCCGGAGGCGCCGCCTTCACGACGGTCGGGCCGAGGTAGACGGCGAAGATGAGCATCGCGACGCCCATCGAGAGCACCTGCCCGGTGAGCCGCATCGCTCCCAGGAAACCGGCCGCGACACCGTACTGCCGCTGTTCCACCGTCCCCATCACCGCGTTGGTGTTCGGCGACGAGAACAGACCGAAGCCCACCCCGAGCAGCACGAGGCACCCCACCACGTAGGGTATCGGCGTCTCCGCGCCGAGCGGCGTGAGAGCGGCGAGCCCCGCGGCGCACAGCCCCATCCCCACGGATGCGAGCACCCGCGGCTCGACGCGGTCCGACAGCCCTCCCGCGAAGGGCGAGAGCAGCATCATCGTCACCGGCTGCGCCAGCAGCACCAGGCCCGCCTGCGCGGGGCTGAGGCCGCGCAGGTACTGCAGGTACAGGCTCAGCAGGAAGCCGACAGCGGAGGTCGCCGCGTAGTTGATGAGCGCCGCGAGGCTCGACATCGCGAACACCGTGTTGCGGCGCAGGAGGTGCATCTCGAGGATCGGGCTCGGCGTCCGCAGCTCCCACCAGACGAACGCCGCCAGCCCGAGCACGCCGGCAGACACCAGCCACACGCCGGAGGCCGAGGGCAGGCGTGTGAGGCCGCCGAGCAGCGCCACCTGCGTGACCACGTAGAGGACTGCGCCGATGACGTCGTACCGCTCTCCACGCGCCCCGGCCCACTCCCCCTTCAACCACCACACCACGAGCGCCGCCATCAGCACGCCGAGCGGCACGTTCGCGATTAGCACGCTCCGCCAGCCCAAGGCACTCGTCAGCCACCCGCCTACGAACGGGCCGACGGACAGCCCCAGGTAGACGGCCGCCACGTTGAGGCCGAGCGCCCTGCCCCGCTCGCCCGGCGGGAGCACGGACGTGACGATGGCGACCCCCGTGCCGAAGACCGCGGCGGCACCCATCCCCATGACCGCGCGCGCCGCGAGGAGCTGACCGACCGACTGCGCCAGCGCGGCGGCGAGGGACGCGAGTGTGAAGACGACGACGCCGGCGAGGAAGACGCGGCGGCGGCCGTGGAGATCGGCGAGGCGCCCCAGCGGCACGACGAGCGCCGCCGCGGGCAGGAGAGCGGCCGTCAAGACCCAGCCGAGCGTCACCGCGCTGACGGGGAAGTCCCGGCCGATCGCCGGCAGGGCGATGTTGACCGCCGACGCCGTGAACGGAGTGAGGAAGGAGCCCAGCGTCGCCACGACGATGGCGGCGCGGCGGGTGGAGGGATCGACGGGCGCCTGGCTGGCGAGCGGCACGCCGGGAAACTAGGGGAAAACCGCCCGGGGTAAAGCTCGCCACCACGTTACCGTCGAGGCCACGCCGCCGCGTCATACCAATGATCCGTAGCTGTATGACCGGCTCGACCCGGCCGCCACGTTCGTGGGCGCCGGTGTCCTGAAGCCGCTCCGCTCAGGACAGATAGCGGAGGTGGTACACCAGCAGGAAGAGGGCCAGGAAGAACACCACCCACAGCACGGCTGTCCCGGTGGCCCAGGTGCGGGCCACCGCGCTGTCGGGCCCGACGCCCAGCGCCACGCCCTTGGCCACCGGAGCCCAGACCCGCCGGGCGTAGCCGGCGACGGACTCACGCGCCTCCTGCCACCGCGCCACCCCGGCTCGGACCGACCTCGGCAACACGTGGCGGTACGTCCAGTCGGCGTCCAGGTTGACCGAGGGGATCTCCTTGGGATAGATCCCGCTGCGCACCAGCCAGGCGAACGCCAGGCCCGCCCAGAAGAGCAGTTGGGTCTGCGCCAGCACGTGCGACGGGGCATAGGGCCGGTAGCTCTCGGGGAACGGCAGCAGCCCATACAGCAGCCCGGGAGCGATTCCGATGGCGATGCAGACCGCCGCGCTGGCCCCCATTGCCAGGAGCATGTTGAACGGAGCCTCGCGGCAGCGAACGCCGGAATCGTGCGCGAAGAACGCGAAGAACGGGATCTTGATGCCCGCGTGGTGGAACACGCCGGCGGAAGCGAAGACCAGGGCGAACCACGCGATCAGCAGGTGCCGGTCGGCCACGGCGTCCAGGATCAGCGGCTTGCTGATGAAGCCGTTGACCAGCGGGAAGCCCGAGATCGCCGCCGCGCCCACGATGCAGAAGGCCGTGGTCCAGGGCATGGACTTGTAGAGTCCTCCCAGCTCCGATCCCTTGACGGTGCCGGTGCGATACAGCACCGCGCCCATCGCCATGAACAGGAGCCCCTCGAACAACACGTTGCAGAAGGCGTACGCCACCGCGCCGTTCAAGGCCATGGCGGTGCCGATGCCGATCCCCACCACCATGAAGCCCAACTGGTTGATGAGACTGTAGGCCAGTACCCGCCGCAGGTCGTTCTCGATCACGGCGTAGAAGATGGGGAAAACAGTCATGACCGCGCCGATGCCGATCAGGAGCGGCGTGCCGGCGTATCCGCGTGCCAAGGCGTACACGGCGAGCTTGGTGGTGAACACGCTGAGGAACACGGTGCCGGTGGCCGTGGACTCCGGATACGCGTCCTGCACCCAGCTGTGGAGCAGCGGGAAGGCGCACTTGATGCCGAAGCCCAGGAACACCAGGGACCCGGCCAGCGTGCCCAGGCTCAGCGGAGTGAACGCCAGCGATCCCGATCGATGCCACTGGAGCACGGCCCCGGCCAGCAGGAACGCGCCGGACGCTACCTGGATCACCAGGTAGCGCAGGCCTGCGGAGCGGGCTCTTGGCGTCCGGGCGGCGAAGACCAGCAGAGCGGACGCGACTGCCGTCAGCTCCCAGTAGACGAACAGGGTCAGCAGGTCGCCCGCAAACACGGCCGCGACCGCCGCGCCGCTATAGACCAGCGCCGATCCCTGCTGCACCAGGTCGTCTTCGTGGAGCGCGTAGATGACGGCGAGCAGCGCCGCGAGGTGGAACACGACGCCGAAGGGGAGACTCAAGCCGTCCACCCGCACGGGCATCAGGTCGATCCCCAGCCACGAGGCCGTCACCTGGAATCCCAGCGGCAGGGTCAAGAGGTGGGCGCCGCTCGCGATGGGGAGGGCGAGCAGCCACACGGGTCGCGCCCGCCGCGGGATCAGGGGAACCAGCAGTCCGCCGATCAGCAGTATCCACCCCGGCGGGATGCTAGCGATCATAGTAGTCTTCCGGCCGCTTGAGCACCCGGCGCAGCCCCTTGGCGATGAGCACCAGGGTGACGCAGGAGACGAAGCCGTACACGGCGTAGAAGCCGGCCGACTCCTCCCACCAGAAGTGGCCCCCGTGCGCCACCAGGAAGCCCACCCCGACCAGGACGAGGCAGGTCCCGACCAGCGCGCGGTAGATCAGGGTGACGTGGGCCGGGTCGTCCAGCCACCGCTGTCGCTCGTCCGAAGGAGGTTTCACCGCTCGCGCCTCACTGCACCAGGGGCTGGAGCAGCCGCACGATGGGGTCCGCCACGAAGGTGACGGCGAGGCAGCCGGCCGCCGTCACGCACAGCGGAACCAGACAGAGCGGGGGCGCCTCACGCATCTCCGTGTCGTACGACTCGCTGAAGAAGGCGCGCACTGGAATGGGCATGAGGTACCCCACGCTGAGCAGCATGCTCACCAGGAGCGCACCCAGCTGGATCAGCTGGCCCGCGTCGGCGGCTCCGAGCGCCAGGAGCCACTTGCTCCATGCACCCCCAAGCGGCGGCACGCCGATCACGCTCAGCGCGCCTATGAGAAACGCCGCCGTGGTGAACGGCATGCGCCGGCCGATGCCCGCCAGGTCGCTGACGTTCTTCCTGTGCCCCACGACGTCGTAGACGCCGGCACAGAAGAACAGCGTGATCTTGCCGAGCGCGTGGGTCGCCATGTGGAGGCCGCCACCGGCGATGCCGAGGCGGCTGGCCAGCGTGGCACCCAGCACCACGTAGGCCAGCTGGCTCACGGTGGAGTACGCCAGCCGCTCCTTGAGGTTGTCCTTGGAGAGGGCGACAACGCCTGCCGCCACCATGGAGAACGCGGCCAGGTAGCCCAGAGCGGTCCCGGCGCCGGTGCCGCGCACCGCGTCGGTTCCCACGATGTACACCACGATCTTGAGAATCGTGAACACGCCGGCCTTCACCACCGCCACCGCGTGCAGCAGGGCGCTCACCGGCGCGGGTGCCACCATGGCCGCGGGCAGCCAGCGGTGGACCGGCATCAGGGCTGCCTTGCCGGTGCCCAGAGCGAACAGCGCCAGCAACGCGAACACAGTGGCGTCGTTGGCCTTGCCCGCCAGGATCCCGCCGGGACGGAAGTCCAGCGTCCCCGTGAGGTTCCAGGTCCACAGCACGGCCACCAGCAACAGGCCGATGGACGAGGCCAGCAGGATCCCCAGGTAGACCCGGCCGGCCCGTACGGCCTTCTCGGTCCCGTGGTGCGTCACCAGCGGATAGGTGGACAGCGTCAGCATCTCGTAGAACAGGAACAGCGTCAGCAGATTGCCCGCGAACGCCACGCCGATGGCGGCCAGGATGGCGATGTCGAAGTACACGAAGTAGCGGGTCTGGTGCTCCTCGCGTGCGGCGCGCAGGTATCCGATGGAGTACACCGAGGTGGCGACCCACAACCCGGAGGCCACCAGCGCGAAGAGCAGACCCAGGGGCTCGACCTGCAGGGCGAGCGGAACGCCCGGCAGCATGGCCGCCAGGGTGATCGCCGGCCGCGCTCCGCTGGTGACGGTGGGCACCAGCCCGACCACCAGCAGGCACAACGCGATGGACGTGGCGACCACCACCGTGTCGCGCAGATTGGGGAGTTGCCGGCAGAGTACGGTCATCACGGCCCCGGCCGCGGGCAGGATCAGGGCGCAGAGGAGAATGGTCTCGGGCCTCACGGCGCCACCTGAAGCAGCATCTCAGCGGCGCGCTTGGCGACGCCCACCGCGGCGGAGCCGAAGATGCCGAGGTAGAGCGTGGCGCCGATCAGGAGCCAGGTCGCGACCAGCATGGCCAGCGGCGCTTCCTCGACGCCGTTTGCCGCGTCGTCCGGCGCGCGGAAATAAGCGACTTCCACCACGCGCCACACGTAGGCCACCGCGAGCAGCGAGCTGGCGATGATGAGGACCACCAGGACCCAGGCGTCACCCTGGAGCGCCGCGCTCACCAGGTACCACTTGGTCACGAACCCGGCGGTCGCGGGCACGCCGATCAACCCCAGCCCGCCCACCAGCCAGGCGGCCGTGGTCACCGGCATCCGCCGCCCCACGCCCCGCAGCTTGGCGAGATCGGCCGAGCCCAGACGCAGCACCATGCAGCCCAGCGCCAGGAACATCCCGGCCTTGGTGAACGCGTGGCTGACCAGTTGGATGATGGCGGCCGTGAGTCCGTTGACCGACATGAGGGTCCAGCCCAGCACCACGTATCCCACCTGGGCCACGCTGGAGTAGGCCAGCATCCGCTTCACGTCGGACTGGTAGATGGCCACTGCCGAGGCCACCACTATCGCCAGGGAACCCATGACCGTCATGGTCGTGCGGAGCGGCACCCACTCGAACGCCAGAGCGGGCCCGAACACGCCGAAGGTCAGCCGCAGCAGAACGTACAGCGCCACCTTGGTGCTGGTGCCCGAGAGGAACGCGCTCACCACCGAGGGGGCGAAGGTGTAGGCGTTGGGCAACCACAGGTGCAGAGGGAAGATGGCCGCCTTGAGCGCCAGGCCGGCGGTGAAGAACGCGAGGGCCACCACCAGCGTGCGGGTCCGGCCCACGCCCGGCAGCAGCCGGGCCATGTCCGCCATGTTGAGCGTGCCGGTGACCTGATACAGGAGCCCGATGCCGATCAGGATGAACGTGGCCCCCAGCGTGCCCAGGACCAGATACTGGAACGCCGCGGTCAGGGCCCGCTTGGTGGGTCCCAGGCCCACCAGGACGTATCCCGCGAGCGACGCGATCTCCAGGAACACGAACAGATTGAAGAAGTCGCCGGTGACCGAGATACCCAGCAGCCCGGTGAGGCAGAGGAGGTACAGCGTGTAGAAGAGGTAGTGGCGCTCGTGCGCGATCTCATGCGCGATGCTGCGCGGCGCGAACAGCAGCCCCGCGAACCCAACGCTGGCGACCAGCCCCACCACCACCGCGCCCAGGAGATCCACCCGGTACTCGATGCCCCACGGGGGAACCCAGCCGCCCAGCGCGTAGCTCAGGGTCCCTTCGGTCGCCACCCGGTAGACGATGCGGGCCGCCAGGCCCAACGCCACGCCCGCCACCGTCAGCGCCGCCCAGTAGGACGCGACGCGGTGCCGGACCAGCAGCACCAGCGGAGCACCGCACAGCGGGATGACGACCTGGAGCACCAGCAGGTGGTGGTCCATCACGAAGCGTCGTCGAGTTGCTGGAGCTCGTCCTCGTCGATCGTGCCGTACGCCTCGCGGATCCGCACGATGAACGCCAGCGCCACCGCCGTGGTCGAGATGCCGACCACGATGGCGGTGAGGATCAGCACGCTGGGGAGGGGATGGGTGTAGACGCCGGATCCGTTGAGGATGGGTGCCGTGCCGCCGTGGACCTTGCCCATGGTGAGGTAGAGCAGGAACACCGATGCCTGGAAGATGTTCAGCCCGATGACCTTCTTCACGAAGTTGCTGCGCCAGATGACGGTGAAGAAGCCGACCATCATGAGGAAGATGGCCACCCAGTAGTTGAACAGGCCGAGGACGAGGGTCACTCGGAAGCCTTGCGAGCCGCGAAGGCGAAGAAGATGGAGGTCATCACGCTCGCCACCGTCAGGCCGACGCCCAGCTCCACGGAGAAGACCCCCCAGTGCTGTCCGTGAGCCGGGTGCTGAGGGCTCAGCGCCGGGAAGTCGAGGTACGAGCCCCCGACCAGGAGGCCGGCCCACCCGGTGCCCGCGTACACCAGGATGCCCAGCGCCGCCAGCGCCTCCGCCACGCGCGGCGGAAAGAACCGCCGGCCGGCATCCAGACCGAAGACCAGGCTGTAGAGAATGATGCCGGCGGCGAAGATCACGCCCGCCTGGAACCCGCCGCCCGGGCCCAGATCGCCATGCGCCTGCACGTACAGCGCGAAGAGCAGGACAAAGGGCAGCATCCACTTGGCGAAGACCCGCAGGATCGTGAGTCGAGTCATCTCACGATTCCTCCGGGCCGCGCCCCGTGGGCGTCCGGCGGGATCGGCCGCGGAGCAGGAGCAGCACTCCGATGCCGGCCGTGAAGATCACGGTGGTCTCGCCCAGAGTGTCGTAGCCGCGGTAGCTCGCCAGCACCGCGGTGACAACGTTGGGGATCTCGGTCTCCGCGGCGACCCGATCGACGTAGCTGGGCGAGGGATAGCGCTGGATGGGGGCGTCCGGATCGCCGTAGTGCGGCATGTCGAGCGTGCCGTACACCAGCGCGGCGCCGGTGACCAGCACCAGCAGCAGGGGACGCAGGGCCCCGCGTACTGGGGGCTTCGCCTCGCGACCGGTGAGCGACAGCGTGGCCAGCATGAGTACGGTCGAGAGCCCCGCGCCGACCGCAGCTTCCGTGAAGGCCACGTCCGGCGCATCGAGCAGCAGCATCCAGCTGGCGCTCAGGAAGCTGAAGATCCCCGTGAGCAGCACGGCCGCCATCAGCGAGCGCATCCGGATGATGGTGATGGCCGTGCAGGCCAGGAGCACCAGCAGCGGGATGACGATCCACTGATCCCCGAGCGACGGCAGGCCGCTCACGGGTCCGTCCCTTCCGCCACCAGGGGCTCCAGTCCGTGGGTCCGGGCCGACTTGGCGAGCGCGTACCCCGACGTGGGGCTGGCGATCAGCGAGAAGAGGAGGATCAGGAGGAGCTTGACCGCGATCAACGACAGGCCCGCCTGGAGCGCCAGCCCGATCAGGATCAGCCCCGCCCCCAGCGTGTCGGTGATGCCGCCCCCGTGCATTCGCGTGTAGAAATCCGGCAGCCGCAACAGGCCGATGCCCCCGATCAGGGCGAAAGCTGAACCGGTCATCAGGAAGACCCAGCTGAGCACGGCGAGCGCGGTTCCCATCACTGCCCTCCCGGCTCCGGCTCGCCGTCCGCGAAGTGGCCGAACTTCAGGAACCGCAGCACCGTGATCGTTCCGATGAAGTTCATGAGCGCGTACAGCAACGCCAGGTCCAGGAAGTCCGGCCGCCCCGTGAGGAACCCGATCACCGCGATCAGCAGCACGGTCTTGGTCCCGAACATGTTCAGAGCCAGGATGCGGTCGAACAGGGTGGGACCCAGCGCCGCCCGGGTGAGCGCCAGGCCCATCGTCACCAGCACCGCCACCATGGTCACGGCGAACATCACGGCACCTCGAGGTCCGCGACCCGGCGGTTCATGGCACCCTCCTGAAGCTCGCTCGCGGCTTCCGCGGTGAGCGCGTGCACCACGATGTGGTCGCCGTCCAGATCCACCGACACCGTTCCCGGTGTCAGCGTGATGGAGTTGGCGAACACGGTGCGGCCGAAGGCGCTGCGCTGCAGGGTGCGGACCCGGATCAGGCGGGGAGCGATGGGCAGCTTGGGATTGAGGATGCGGCGGGCCACATCGACGTTGGCCAGGACGATCTGCCACAGGAGCCAGGGCGCGTAGAGCGCCAGGCGCCAGGCGACGCGCAGCCGTGGGCCCTCTTCATCCAGCACGCCCATGCGGCGGCTTAAGACCGCGACGAGGACGCACGACATCACGCCGAGGGTGAGGAGCAAGACCTCCGTGTGCCCCGACCACAGCATCCACGTCCCGAACAGCACTAACCCCAGACCAGTCGCCTGTCGCATGGTGTCTGTCAGTTGGGGGGCGGCGCGAACAAAGCCTCGACCGGCTCGCCATCCACGTCGATGCGGATGGTCGCCTCGCGGTCGGACATGGGGAACCAACGTAACACCGCAAGGGCCAATAGGCGACTGCGCTTCTCGGGACGGGCTCAGGGGTCCGCTCCGCCGCGCGCCTCGGCCTCGCACCGCAAGGCCCTGGTGCGCGGCCCGCCGGACTTGTGCAGCACTTCCCGAGGCCCCGTGGTCGCGCTCATCTGGCGCCGCGGCGCCGCTCGCCCTAGCTTGGCCGCTGCCGTTCGCGACGCCCACCCTCAGCCCGGCCCTCCAATGCCACGTCTCCGCTCCGCGATCGCGCTCCTCGTCGGCGGACTCTCGGTCGCCACCGCTCTCGTCCTTGCGCCCCGTGCGCTCGCGCAGGCCCCCGCCGCGCCCGACGCCCGGCCGATGCTGTACGACCCGGCCATCGCGCCCGACCGCGCCGAGATCGCGTTCGTCTCGGGGGGCGACATCTGGACAGTGCCCGCCGCCGGCGGCGAGGCGCGCCTCCTCGTCTCGCACGCGGCCACCGAGACGCGGCCGCTGTACTCGCCCGACGGGCGGAAGCTGGCATTCGTCTCGACGCGCACCGGCAACGGCGACATCTACGTGCTGACCTTCGCGACCGGCACACTGGCGCGCATCACCTGGGACGACGGCCTCGACCAGCTCGACGCCTGGTCGCCCGACGGGCGCTGGCTCTACTTCACCAGCGCGCGCGGCGACATCCAGGGGATGAACGACGTCTGGCGCGTCAGTTCCGAGGGCGGCACACCGATGCAGGTGAGCGCCGACCGCTACAGCAATGAGTTCTGGTCGGCGCCCTCGCCCGACGGGCAGACCCTCGCCATCACGGCGCGCAGCACGATGACGGGCCAGTGGTGGCGGCGCGGGCACAGCCACCTCGACGAGGCCGAGATCTGGCTGGTCCGCGACCTCGACAGGATGCGCTACGAGCGCGTGAGCCAGGGCGGCAGCAAGGACGCGTGGCCGATGTGGGGCGCCGACCGGCGGACGCTCTACTTCGTCCGCGACCAGAACGGCATCGAGAACGTCTGGGCCCGCGCGGCGAACGGCGACCTCCGCCCGGTGACCCGCTTCACCTCCGGCCGCGTGCTCTGGCCGAGCATCTCCGCCGACGGCGGGGCGATCGTGTTCGAGCGCGACTTCCGCATCTGGGCGCTGGACCCGGCGAGCGGCGATGCCCGCGAGGTGGCCATCACCCTGCGCGGCGCCCCGGCTTCGCCGGTGGTGGAGCACCTGCGCGTCTCGGACGGCTTCGCGGAGATCGCCCTCTCACCCGACGGGCGGAAGGTGGCGTTCGCCGCCCGCGGCGAGATCTTCGCCGCCTCCGCGAAGGACGGCGGCGATGCGGCGCGCGTCACCCGGACCACGGCGCGCGAGCAGCAGATCGAATGGACCTCGGACAGCCGCCAGATCGTTTACGTCTCGAGCCGCGCCGGCTACGCGCAGCTCTTCATCTACGACTTCACCACGCGCACCGAGACGGCCCTCACCAACGACCCGCGTGGCGACCTCAATCCGCGCGTCTCGCCCGACGGGCGGTCGGTGGCGTTCGCGCGCGGCGGCCGCGACCTCAGCGTCGTGGAGATCGCCTCGCAGCGCGTGCGCACCCTGGCGAGCGGCCTCTTCGACCGCCTGCCCTTCACCTCCGACCTGGGGATCGCCTGGTCGCCCGACAGCCGCTGGGTCGCGTACACCGCCGCGGACGGCGGGATGTTCAACACGGTCTTCGTCATTCCGGCGGCCGGCGGCCAGAGCCGCGCGATCAGCTTCCTGCCGAACGTCTTCGGCAACACGGTGAGCTGGAGCCCGGACGGCAAGTACGTCCTGTTCGACACCGGCCAGCGCACCGAGTCGCCTGCGCTCGCGCGCATCGATCTCCTGCCGAGGACGCCGCAGTTCCGCGAGGAGCAGTTCCGCGACCTGTTCCGCGAGCCCTCCCGACCCGCCACGGCGCCGCCCGCGCCGGAGCGGCGGCCCGGGCAGCCCGCGGCCCCGGGGCGCGACACCGCCCGTTCCCGCGACACGACGGCCACGCGGCCGCGCGCCGACACGACTGCCCGGACCCCCGTCGAGATCGTCTTCGACGACATCCGGCGGCGCGTCAGCTTCCTGCCGGTCGGCGTGGACGTAGGCAGCGCCGTCATCGCTCCCGACGGGAAGTCGGTCCTGCTGGTCGCCTCGGCGGAGGGCCAGCAGAACCTCTACACCTACTCGCTCGACGAGCTGGCCCGCGAGGAGCCGGTGGCGCGGCAGCTCACCTCCACCGCGGGCGGCAAGTCGAGCGCGCAGTTCTCGCCCGACGGCAAGGAGGTGTGGTACCTCGAGAACGGCCGCATCAACATCGCCACCGTAGAGAGCCGCACCACCCGCCAGCTCTCGGTGAGCGCGGAGCTGGACGTGGACTTCCAGCAACAGAAGCTGGTGATGTTCGAGGAAGCCTACCGGTTCCTGCGCGACGGATTCCACGACTCGACGATGAACGGCGTGGACTGGAACGCGGCGCGGGCGCTCCACGCGCCCTACGCGGCCGGCGCCCGCACCCCCGACGAGGTGCGGCGCGTCATCGCGCTGATGATCGGCGAGCTGAACGCCTCGCACTGCGGCGTCTCGGCGCCCGGCTCTGCCGCCACCCCGCCGTACTCCGGCCGCATCGGCCTCGACTTCGACCGCGCCGAGTACGAGCGGAACGGCCGCTTCAAGATCACAAATATTGTCTTTCTCGGCCCGGCCGCGGTGGCGGGCGGCATCAACACCGGCGACTACCTGGTGGGCGTGGACGGCGTGCGGCTCGATGGGCGCGTGAACCTCGACTCGCTGCTCGCCTACACCATCAACCGGCAGGTGACCCTCTCCGTCTCGCGCAACGCCGACGGCGGCGGAGCGCGCGACGTGGCCGTGAAGCCGGTGAACCTCGGGACGGAGCGCGGCCTCCGGTACCGGGCGTGGGTGGAGGAGCGGCGCGCGTACGTTGCGCGCGCATCCAACGGCCGGCTCGGCTACGTGCACATGGTGGACATGGGCGGTGGCGCGCTCCAGCAGCTCTTCGTGGACCTCGACAGCGAGAACCGCGGCCGCGAGGGCGTGGTGATCGACGTCCGCCACAACAACGGCGGGTTCGTGAACGCCTACGCCATCGACGTCTTCGCGCGGCGCGGCTACCTCACCATGGTCTATCGCGGCTCCACCGTGGCGGCGCCGGCGCGGACGATCCTCGGCCAGCGGTCGCTGGAGCGGCCGACGATCCTCGTCACCGACCAGCATTCGCTCTCTGACGCGGAGGACTTCACGGAGGGCTACCGCTCGCTCGGCCTGGGCAAGGTGGTGGGCGAGCCGACTTCGGGGTGGATCATCTACACCTCTGCCGGCACGCTGATCGACGGCTCGAGCGTGCGGATGCCGTTCATCACGGTGTTCGGGAGCGACGGGCAGGTGATGGAGATGCGGCCGCGGCCGGTGGACGTGCCGGTGGTCCGGCCGGTGGGCGAGAGCTACACGGGGCAGGACAGCCAGCTCGACGCCGCGGTGCGGGAGCTGCTGGCGCAGATCGGCCGGCGGTAGACGGAGCCGGGGCGGCGGTCACCCGACGGACGACGGGCCCGGCGCGTGCCGGGCCCGTTCGATTCAAAGGACCGCGTCCCGGGCCTAGTGGAAGCTCAGCGCGAGCCCGACCTGCACGAGGTTGGGGTTGATCTCGACGCCTGGGATCTTCGTGCCATTGAACTTCACGGTGGAGCCGGACGACGCGATCGAGTTGAGGAACGGCGTGAGGGAGACTGTCCGGCCGAGCGGGATGTCGTACCCGATGCCGATGATGCCGCCCGCCCCCGCGGTTTCCGTCTTGTCCGTCCCGTCGTCCTCCTGGTACGCCACCCCGCCGAACCCGAACTTGAGGAAGAAGCCGCCGGTGCGGCTGGGGTACCAGCTGGCGACGAGCGCCACGTTGGCCAGGACCATGTCCACGCCGCTCTCGCTCCGCGTCCAGCCGTCGATCTCGGCGCCGAGGAGCCAGTGCGCGCCCAGGGTGCTGCCGAGGCGGATGTAGCCGGAGCCGCCGCTCTTGCGGTCCGACGGGCAGCCGCTGCACTCGATCCCCACCGACCCGGCCCCGACGCCGAGTCCGACGAAGAACCCCTGCCGCCGGACCGGCGTGCCGTCCGCCTTCCTCTGTGCGAGAGCGACGTTCGCAGCCGCGAGCGACAGCAGCAGGACGCCGAGCACTACCTTCACCGAACGCCGCATGGTTCCCCCATAGTTGGCGTACGCCATCCCGATGCCGCCAATGTTCCGACCCGACCCTGCCGCGTCAAGGGGAGCGGCTCGCTCCCGGATCAGCCGGACCGCACGAAGTGCGGCATCTGGAAGGGGATCTCGAGGACCACCTCGAGAAACCCCGCGTACCGTCCGTCCAGGTGCCACCACGTCTGGTAGACCAGCTTCTTCACGCCGCGCTTCTCGATGGTGTAGACGTTCGGCTCCCGCTGCGCCATGAAAGCCTTCAGCTTCGTCAGCGATGGCTCGGGGTGGCAGTCCAGGAGGTTGGTGCCGATGAGCTTCGCCCCGCCGTCGGCGGCGTTGGAGAGGATTGCGGCCTCGTTCATCTCGAGGATGATGCCGTCGGCGTCGCAGACGGTGATCGCGCCGCGGAACTCGCGGATCCAGGCGTGGGGAGCGTGCAGGTCGGCAGTCACAATCAGTCCACGATGAAGAGGGTGGCGCCGCCCGCCGTGGTGGAACGGTGCGGCATCGCGTCGTCGGCCACGTGGTAGCTCATCCCCGCCGCCAGCACCACCGACGTGCCGTCCTTCAGCTCGGTCGTCAGCTCTCCATCGAGCACCAGCAGCACGTGCCCCTTGGCACACCAGTGGTCCGCCTTGTAGCCGGGCGAGTACCGCACCTTCCGGACCCGGATGTTGCCGATCTCCACCGTGCGCCAGTGGGCCGCCCCGGTCTCGCCGGCGTGCTCGACCTCGGGCACCTTGCTCCAGTCCATCGCCCTGAACGGGACTCCCTCGATGCGCATCGCGCTCCTCCTCCCCTAGGCCGGTTCGCGCGGCCGCGGCCGCTGCCGCCCAGGACCCGCTGTCACACCGTCGCGTGCTCCGTGCGCGCGATGATCTCGTCCTGCAGGGACTTGCCGAGGTCGCAGAAGTAGTCGCTGTAGCCCGCCACCCGCACGATGAGGTCGCGGTGCTCCTCCGGGTGCTCCTGCGCCGCGCGCAGCGTCGCCGCGTCCACCACGTTGAACTGGATGTGGTGCCCGTCGAGGCGGAAGTAGCCGCGGACCAGCTTCACCAGGCCGTTCAGCCCCGCCTCGTCGGCAAGGAGCGCGGGGGTGAACTTCTGGTTGAGCAGCGTTCCCCCCGTGCGCACGTGGTCCATCTTGGCGACCGACTTCAGCACCGCGGTCGGGCCGTGGCGGTCGGCCCCCTGCACCGGCGACACGCCCTCGGAGAGCGGCTGCGCCGCCCTCCGCCCGTCCGGCGTCGCGCCGACGACCGAGCCGAAGTACACGTGCACCGTGGTCGGCAGGAGGTTGATCGCGTAGCGCCCGCCCCTGGTGTTCGGCCTCCCGTCCACGGCGTCGAAGAACGCCTCGAAGACCCGCACCATCACGGCGTCTGCGTAGTCGTCGTCGTTGCCGTAGCGGGGGGTCGTATTGAGCAGCATCTGGCGCAGGCGCTCCTGGCCGTCGAAGTCCTCGGCCAGCGCGCGGAGCAGCGCCTCCATCGACAGGTTCTTCTTGTCGTAGACGTGGTAGCGGATGGCCGTCAGCGCGTCCGCCATCGTGCCGAGGCCGACGCCCTGGATGTACGAGGTGTTGTAGCGGGCGCCGCCGTCGTGGTAGTCCCTGCCGCGGGCGACGCAGTCGTCGATCAGGAGAGACAGGAAGGGCGCCGGGATCCGGGTGGCGTAGAGCCGCTCCACCACGTTGTTGCCGCGCACCTTGATGTCCACGAAGTGGCGGACCTGCCGCGCGAAGGCGTCGAACAGCTCGTCGAAGCCGGCGAAGCGCCGCGGGTCCCCGGTAACGACGCCGATCTCCCGGCCGTCCCGCGGGTCCAGGCCGTTGTGCAGCGTGACCTCCAGCACCTTGGGCAGGTTGAAGTAGCCGGTGAGGTTGTAGTTCTCCTTGCCGAAGGCGCCCACCTCCACGCACCCGCTGGAGCCGCCGCACCGCGCGTCCTCCACCGTCTTCCCCTGCCGCACCAGCTCCTGGACGATGAGGTCGGCGTTGAACACCGACGGCTGTCCGAAGCCGGTGCGGATGATCCGCGCCGCGCGGTGGATCAAGGCGTCGGGGTTCTTCCTGCTGACCTGGATGGAGGCGCTGGGCTGGAGGAGCCGCATCTCCTCCACCACGTCGAGCAGCAGGAATGTGACCTCGTTGACGGCGTCGCCGCCCTCCGCCGTCAGCCCGCCGACGCCGATCTGCGCGAAGTCGGTGTATGTCCCGCTCTCGGCCGCCGTCACGCCCACCTTCGGCGGCGCGGGCTGGTTGTTGAACTTGATCCACAGGCACTGCAGCAGCTCTTCCGCCCGCTCCCGCGTGAGCGTGCCGTCGGCCAGGCCCTTGCGGTAGAACGGCAGGAGGTGCTGGTCGAGCCGCCCGGGGCTGAAGGCGTCCCAGGTGTTGAGCTCGGTCGTGACGCCGAGGTGGACGAACCAGTAGGCCTGGACCGCCTCCCAGAAGTCGCGCGGCGCTCGCGCGGGCACTCGCGTGCACACCGCGGCGATGCGGAGCAGCTCGTCCCGGCGCTGCGCATCCCGCTCCCCGGCGGCCAGCTCCACGGCGCGCTCCGCGTGCCGCCGCGCGAACCGCACGATCGCATCGGCGCAGACGAGCATCGCCTGCAGCTCCTGCTCCGTCGCGTACGCGCCGGGGTCGCCGAGGAAGTCGAGCGCCGCCAGGCCGCGCCGGATGTCGGCGACCACGTCCTCGAAGCCCCGCCGGTAGATCTTGTCGTCCAGCACCGTGTGGCCCGGCGCGCGCTGCTCCATGAACTCGGTGAAGACGCCGCCCCCGTAGGCCGCCTTCCAGTCCTCGGTCATCGCCCGGAAGAGGTGGTCCCGCATCGAGCGGCCGCGCCAGAAGGGGATGATCTCCCGCTCGTACACGGCGCGCGCCTCGGGGCTCACCGCGAACGGGATCTTCTCCCGCGCATCCAGGATGTCGAGGTCTGCGAGCGAGTGGCAGCACAGCTCCGGGTAGGTCGGCGTGGCCTTGGGCGAGGGGCCCTTCTCGCCCACGATCAGGTCGCCGTCGCCGATCCAGACCGCCTCGTGCTCCGCCAGGTGGCGGAAGGCGAGGGCCCGCATCATCGGCGGCGAGTGGCGGCCGTCGCCGGCGCGATAGAAGGCGGTGATCAGCTCGGCCCGCTCGGCGGAGATGGCGGGCTTGGCGTCCAGGCTCTCCTGGCGCAGGCGGCGAACGCGTTCGGTCATCATGGTCCGGGTCCAGTGCCGACGGCGAGGCCGTTCCCCTCCAGGAATCGCGCCACCACTTCGAGGCGCTCTTCCGAGGGCGACCGCGAGTCCGGCAGTCGGTACGTTCGGTCGAGCCGCTCGTACTTGTCCACGCCGATGTGATGATACGGCAGGAGGTCGGCTCCCTCCAGGTGCGGCAGGCCGGCGGCGAAGGCCGCCACCGCGCGCAGGTTCTCCTCGTCGTCGTTCACGTCCGGGATGACGGGGACCCGCAGGCGGATGCGGTGGCCCAGCTCCGAGAGCCGGCGCAGGTTCCGGAGCACGGGCGCGTTCGAGACGCCGGTGAAGCGGCGGTGCCTCTCGTCGTCCATCAGCTTGAGGTCGTAGAGGAACAGGTCCACGTCGGCGCGGACGCGCTCCACGGCGTCCCACGCCGCGTAGCCGCAGGTGTCGAGGGCGGTGTGCAGGCCGTGGGCCTTCGCGCCCGCGAGGAGCGCCGCCGTGAAGTCCGTCTGGAGGAGCGGCTCGCCGCCGGAGAGGGTCATCCCGCCGCCGGACTCCTCGTAGAACGGCAGGTCCTGCAGCACCTCCGCCAGCACCTCGTCCGCCGCCATCTCGCGGCCCACCCGCTCCCGCGCCTCGGTGTAGCAGACGGCGGAACAGTCGCCGCACGCGGCGCACTGCGCGCGGTCGGTCACGGGGCCGGTGTCGGTCCAGGTGATGGCGCCGTGCTCGCAGGCGCGGACACAGGCGCCGCAGCGGATGCAGCGGTTGTCGCGCACGATGGCCTCGAACCCCGGCGCCTGGCTCTCGGGGTTGTGGCACCACCAGCACGAGAGGCCGCAGCCCTTGAGGAAGACGGTCGTGCGGATCCCCGGTCCGTCGTGGATCGAGTACTTGCGGATGTCGAGGACAAGGCCGGTGGTCAGGCGGCCTCCGGACGCGGGCTGCGCATAGCCGGGAATCTCGCCGTCACCTGTCCGCGCGGGAAGTGCGTCAGGAGAGAAGCGCCAGCAGGTCGCGCCGCAGCGCGAACGGGTCCTCACCGTCGAGCCCGCGGATGCGCCGGCTCAACGCGCGGAACAGCCGCGCCAGCAGGACGTTCGCATCCCGGTGCTCGGGCCTCGGCCGCCTGCGGCGCGCCTCGTCCAGCACCACGAACGGCCCGGCCACCTCGGCCAGGGGCCGCCCCCGCCCCGCTTCCCGGTACCACACCCACGCCGCGTGAATCGCGGCGCCCAGGGCCGCCCCTTCACCCCGCACCGGCACCGTCTCCGCGCCGAACACGTCCGCGATGGTCTGGCACCAGGCCGGCGAGTTCGCGAGCCCGCCCGTGAGCCGGATCTCGCGCGGCGTCACCGGCATCCGGGTGAACCCGTCGTAGAGGTTGAGCACGTGCCCCTCGAGCACCGCGCGGCACAGCACCTCCGGCCGCGCTCCGGCCATCTCGGCGACGCCGAACCCGATGGCGAGCGGCGCGGCGAGCGGGACGTCGGGAGTGCGCTCTCCCTCGTACCACGGCACGAGGACGCGGCCGCCGTTCCCCGGCGGCGTCCGCTCGACCAACTCCGCGAACACCTCGTGCGTCAGCCCGAAGCGCTCGAGCACCGCGTTGTAGCCGTTCGCCATGTTGGAGACGCAGAGGAGCGACAGGTAGCGGCCGGTGCTGTCGCAGTACGCTGCGATCTCGCCCGTGGGGTCCACGAACGGCGTGTCCAGGACGGTGCACGCCGTCCCGCTGGTGCCGAGGCTCACCGTGACGAGCCCGGGCTCGAAGTTCCCCGTGCCGAGGGCCCCGTACATGTTGTCGCCGCTGCCGGCATCCACGCGGCACTCGGGAGAGAGACCGAAGCGCGCGGCGAGACGCCGCCCGACCGCACCGATCGTGCGGTCCGAGGGCACGAGCGGCGGTAGCTTCTCCGGCAGCGCGGGGTCGATCGCGTCCATCACCTTGCGCGACCACCGGCCCGTCCCCGGATGCCAGAGCGCCATCCCCGACGTGTCGCCGGGCTCCATCACCGCGACTCCGCCGCCCGGGCCCCCCGTGAGATGCCAGTTGACGTAGTTGTGGACGAGGAAGAGGACCGCCGCGCGAGCGTAGCGCTCCCTCTCGTACCGCGCGAAATGCAGGATCTTGGGCGCGGTGTAGCCGGTGCGCTGGGAGTTCCCCACCTCGGCGATCATCGCCTCGACGCCGCCCACGGCATCGGTGAGGATGCGGCACTCCCCGGCGGTCGAGAAGTCGTTCCAGAGCTTGGAGCGCGGCCGCGCCAGACTGCCGTCCCGCGCCAGCGCCACCAGCCCGTGCTGCTGGCCGGAGACCGAGATGCAGCGGATGCGGTGCGCCGGCACGCCGGCACGCCGGAGCCGTCCCAGCAGCACCTCCACCGCCTCGATCCACATGAGGGGATCGGACTCCGACGCCCCCTCACCCAGGCCCTGCACGGCTCCGTCCCGCGTGCCGTACTGCGGCAGGTCGCGGTCGTACTCCACGCGATCCACGTGGAGGACGGCGCCCGCCGCCGCGTCAATCACGACCAGCTTCGTGCTCTGCGTGGAGACGTCCAGCCCGGCGAACAATCCGTCCACGGCGTCGCTCACAGGTCCGCGATGCCGAAGTCGCTACGCGGCCAGCGCCCGCAGCGCCCGCACGAGGGAATCCAGCTCCGCCGTCGTCGTGAACAGCTGCGGCGTGACACGCGCGCCGCGCACCCCGGCCGAGTCGATGGCGACCGTCCAGATGCGGAAGCGCTCGAGCAGCGTCCGCGCCAGAGCCGCGGGCTCCAGGCCGGCCACGCCGACGTTCGCGATCGCGCAGGAGCGCGCCGGGTCGGTCGGCGTGTTCAGCGTGATGCCGGGGAGGCCGCGGACCTGGTCGGTCCAGTAGCGCTGCAGGTAGCGCAGGCGCGCTTCCTTGCGCTGGATCCCGATGCTCTCGTGGAAGTCGATCGCGTCGTTGATGGCGAGGTCTGTGTGCACCGGGTGCGTCCCGGTGTGGTTCAGCTTGCGGATGTCGTCGTCCGCGACGCCGCTGTCGCCGAAGATCGGCCACAGCGGGGCGATGCGGTCCCGGCGCACGTAGAGGATGCCCGCGCCCAGCGGGCAGCCGAGCCACTTGTGCAGCGAGGCGCCGTAATAGTCGCAGCGCAGCTCGGGGATGGTGAACTCGAGGTGTGCGAAGGCGTGCGCGCCATCCACCATCACCGGGACGCCGTGGCGGTGCGCCATGTCGCAGATCCTCGCGACCGGGAGGACCTGTCCGGTGATGTTCACCATGTGGCAGATCATCAGCAGCCGGGTCCGCGGCGTGATGGTGCTCTCGTACAGCTGGACGATCTCCTCGTCGGACCGCGGTTCCATCGGCAGGGAGACGACGCGGTTGACGATGCCGTAGCGCCGGGCCTGGAGCCGGAACATGTCGAGCATCGCGCCGTAGTCCTGGGCCGCCATCACGGCTTCGTCGCCGGACCGCCAGTCGAACCCGGCGATCACGGTGTCCATGGACTCCGTCGTGTTGCGGGTGACGATCAGCTCCTCGAGCGGGACGCCGGCCATCGCGGCGAGCCGGGTGCGGACCGCGAGCTTGTCGGCGGACTGGCGCGTCCGCATGTACTGCGAAGCGCGCAGGTTGACCTCCCGCACCCGTCCGATGAAGGCCTCCAGGACGGGCTGGGACTGCATCGAGTAGTAGCCGTTCTCGAGGTTGATGTAGTCAGGCGTGAGGAGGTACTGCCGGCGGATCCGGGCCCAGAACGCCTCGTCCTGCGCGAGCCGGCGGGGCGGCAGCGCGGCGTAGCGGGCCCACAGTTCGTCGCCGAACAGCAGGCCGAGGGAGGCCGCCCCGAGGGTGCGGACGAAGTCCCGTTTGTGCATTGGGGTGACCTCCGGAAGCCGTAGGGGGACGCACGGAAGCTGACGAGCCGGCCGGCGGTTGTCGAGGGCGGCCCGCACACCTCCAGCGATCCGCAGGTTTGCCCTCGCGCGCTCGGCGGCCATATTCGACGTCATGAAGGAACGGCTCATCGGGCTCTTCGAGGAGCGCTTCGGCCACCGGCCGGACGTCATCCTCGACATGGCGGCCGACGGCTCCCAGCGGCAGTACTTCCGCCTGGTGTGGGGCGCCGACCGGACGGCCGTCGGCGCCATCGGGCCCGACCACGACGAGAACCGCGCCTTCCTCGGCTTCGCGAAGGCGTTCCGGGGGATCGGCCTGCCGGTGCCCGAGATCTACGCGGAGGACCAGGACGCCGGCGTCTGGCTAGAAGAGGACCTGGGGAACACCACGCTCTTCGCGGCCCTCAGCACGGCCCGCCTCGCGTGCGGCGAGGACGAGTTCCCGGCCGACATAGAGCAGCTCTACCGTCGCGTGCTCGCGATCCTGCCGCGCTTCCAGGTGCTGGGCCACCGGGTGATCGACTACCGCCTGGCCTATCCCCGCCAGGCCTTCGACCGGCAGTCCATCCGCTGGGACCTCAACTACTTCAAGTACCACTTCCTGAAGCTCGCTCAGGTGCCCTTCAACGAGCAGCGCCTCGAGGACGACTTCTCCCGCCTCACCGCGCACCTGCTCGGGGCCGACGCCGACGGGTTCCTGTACCGCGACTTCCAGTCCCGCAACATCATGATCCGAGCGGGCGAGCCGTGGTTCGTGGATTTCCAGGGGGGGCGGAAGGGCGCGCCGCACTACGACGTGGCGTCCCTCCTGTACGACGCGAAGGCGAACGTGCCGCCGCCCGTGCGCGCGGCGCTCCTCGAGCACTATCTGGATGCGCTGAGCGAGTTCGTCGCGGTGGATCGCGCGCGGTTCCGGGAACAGTTCACGAGCTTCGTCCTCGTGCGGCTGATGCAGGCGATGGGCGCCTACGGGTACCGCGGCTTCTTCGAGCGCAAGCGGCGCTTCCTCGAGAGCGTGCCCAACGCGGCGCGCAACCTGGACCACCTGCTGGCCGCGGGGCTCCCGGTCGCGGTGCCGGAGCTGGAGCGGGTGTTCCGCCACATCGCCGATCGCTGGGCCGGCGCGGCACCGGACGCGACGCCGCACAGCGGCCTCGCCGTCCTGGTGCAGAGCTTCTCGTACCGTGACGGCTACCCGCCCGACACGGAGGGACACGGCGGCGGGTTCGTGTTCGACTGCCGGGCGCTGCCCAATCCGCACCACGAGCCGGATCTCAGGGACCTCACGGGTGAGGCACCCGCGGTCGCGGACTTCCTCGAGCGCTCCGCCGAGGGGCAGGAGTTCTGGGGGGACGTCTGCGGCATCGTGGACGCCCACGTCGAGCGGTACGTGGCGCGGGGGTTCTCCAGCCTCACCGTCTCCTTCGGCTGCACCGGCGGGCGGCACCGGTCGGTCTTCATGGCGGCCAAGCTCGCCGCGCACCTCTCGACGCGGTACCCGCACGTCGGCGTCCGCGTCCGGCACGCGAGAGTGTGATGGAGGCGATGATCCTCGCGGCCGGGGCCGGCACCCGGCTCCGCCCCCTTACCGACCAGGTGCCCAAGGCGCTCGTCCCCGTGCGCGGCCGTCCGCTCCTCGCCCACGTGATGGACCGGCTCGTCGCCGCGGGCGCGACGCGCATCATCGTCAACACGTGCCATCACGCGGAGCAGATCGCCGCGTTCGTGGACCGCCACACGCCGCCGGGCGTGGAGATCGCGCTCTCGCACGAGCCGGACGGCCCCTACGACACCGGCGGCGGGCTGATGGCGGCGGCGCCCCTGTTCCGGAAGGACGGGCCGTTCCTGCTCCACAACGTGGACGTGCTGTCGCGGATCCCGCTGGACACGATGCTCGCCGAGCACGGCGCCGCGCGGGAGCGGGCGGACGGGCGGCTCGTGGCCTCCCTGGGAGTCCAGGACCGGTGGTCCGAGCGGCAGCTGCTGTTCGACGACGAGGGGCTGATGGGGTGGGAGAACCGGGGCAGCGACGGGGCGGTGCGCGGTTCGCGGCGCGTGAGGGATCCCGTCGGGCCACTCAGGCGCTGGTCCTTCACGGGGATCCACGTCTTGGAGCCGGCGGTGTTCGATCTCGCCGACCGGACGGGCCGCTTCTCGATCGTCACCTGGTACCTGGAGCTGGCGCAGCGGGGGTACCGGATCCTACCCCTGGACGTGTCTGCCTACGAGTGGCTCGACGTGGGGACGCATGAGCGACTGGCGGAGGCAGAGGCGCGGAAGGGGTGAGGGCCGGGACCCCACCGCGAATACGGGCGGCTCAGGGGGAGCAGGTCACGGCCACGGCGACCTCACCAGATGCCGGGGATCAGCGCCCACCACGAGCCCAACAGGAGGGGCATGCTGAGGGACTGGAGGATGAACCCCACGTACCCCGGGTGCCGCTGGTCGAAGCCGCCAGACGGCATGGCGTTCAGCGGCGACGCGAAGCGCCGTCCGCTTCAACCGGTTGTCAGGCGAAGTTGCCCCTGAGGATGTCGGTCTTTCATTACAGTATCCATAAAGGGAAGACAACATACGTGACGAAGTTGTTGAGAATATGAAAGCAGAAAGCCGGATAGAGGTTGCCACACTTCAAGAACAAGTAGGCTGGAATGAATGACCAGAAGAAGATGAAGAGGATTGTGCCCGGGCCGACAAAGATGTGTGCGCTCGCGAAGACTACAGCCGACCACATGTATGCTGAAAAGGGTCGTGTCATTCTCTCTCTGAGTGCAGTAAGCACATATCCCCTGAAGACGATCTCCTCGGCGACTGGACCGACGAAGACAGCAAAGCCAAGTGTGAGCATAAGATCGAGCGTTGTACTCAGACGCAGTGCAGATGTGGCTCCGCTTCTCCAGAACATTGGGATACCGAAAGGCTCAAGGATTGACTCAATGACTGGATACAGAGCGAACGCAACCACAAGTCCAGCGATGGAGAATGCAGCCGCCTTGGGAGTGAACTTCCCGACAAGACCGATTCTCGTGAGATTCAGACCTCGTCTCCTAAGCAGGACATATAGAAGGGCAACGCTGATTGCTGAACCGAGAGAATAGAGTGCAATGGCAAAGACGGAGAAGTTGCTGATTCCCCATTGTGCTACGACTGGCTCGGGAGGCCCTTGGACTATTCCGGAAATCATTCCAATAACAAGAGAGGTAAAAGCAATGCCGACCCAAGCCAGATAGATCCACTTGAGGCCCAGCTTTGTGTCAGTTGTCAGTTGATCGCTCATTGTGGCCTCCTTCCAGTTCGTACCTCTTGGAGTGGCGATCTCTCAACGGATTCGCGCATGAGCTTCAGTGCGCGAACGTGCTCCACCAACCACACCCACCGGGTGACGCTCTTCCTTGCGAACCGAATGCCCGCGCGCGCTGGCAGCTTCATGCGCGGGTCAGGCGGCGGGCTCGGGCGGCGGCCAGACGCTGGACCAGTACCAACAGCCGCTCTCGCAAGGTGCCCGGCCCCGGGCGCAGGGTGATGCCCAACAACTGTTCGGCAGCCGCGATCAGGTCGAAGCAGGTCAGTATCCGCGTGATCTGTGACCCCCGAACTTCAAGCAGATCGATCCCCTCTTGCCTCAGCTTGCGACCGGTGGGCCCAAACCCCGGTGGGACCAGTGGCGCCGAATGGGTTGCCGTGATTCTCCAGTGAACCGCGCACCGGCTGCCATCGGCCGCCACACACAGCGGGCCTAGGACTTCGTACTGGAAATCCGGGAAGGCGCGGAGCACCGCTTCGGAGAAGGAGTGGACCGCTGCACGGCCTCTGGCTGGAGGTTGTGACATGGCAGGGTCGTACCATTCGACGTCCTCGGCCAGCATCCCGACGAAGCGGGGCAAGTCGCGAGCGTTCCAGGCCTCGAGAAGCTGGAGTGTCACCGCACCGGCGTCTGTTGGCATGGAAGGCTCGCTTAGGGGGTAGGGCTGCCCGCCGCCTTGCGCTTCAGCTGCGCGGGCGCGCCGCCGAAAGCTGCATCGACTTCAATGTTCGCCGCGCCCGCGCCAGCTGCATGCGGAGCCTGTGTGAGAACTCGCGGCACCGACTGTGCGAGCGTTCGTAGGCCAGCGCTCCCTGAAGCGGAGTTCTGTCCATGGCCTATATCGCTGGTGCCGACCGCACGCAAGCCGTGCTGCTGCCCGACGTGCTCGACGACTGGGTGGGAGCGGACAATCCCGTCCGTTTCCTGGACGCGTTCGTGGCGCAGCTCGACCTGGGCGCCCTGGGGTTTGAGCGCGCGGTGCCCGCGGAGACGGGGCGACCGGGGTACGATCCCGGCGACTTGCTGCGGCTCTACCTGTACGGCTATCTGCACCGGATCCGTTCCAGCCGGCGGCTGGAACAGGAGACGCACCGCAACGTCGAGTTGCTGTGGTTGTTGCGGCGGCTCACGCCCGACTTCAAGACGATCGCGGATTTCCGCCGGGACCACCCGGCCGCGCTGAAGGGGGTGGGTCGGGAGTTCGTGCTGCTGTGCCGGCGCCTCGAGCTCTTCGGCGGTGAGTTGCTGGCGATCGACCGGAGCAAGTTCCGGGCGGTGAACGCGCGGGACCGGAGCTACACGCCGGCCCGCCTGGCCACGCTGCAACGGGACATCGATCGCACGATCGCGCGGTATCTGCGGGAGATGGGGCGCGAAGACGAGACCGAGACCGGCACCGAGGGGCCGAGCGCGGCGGCGCTGCGAGAGAAGATCGCGGGACTCGAGCAGCGGCGGGCAGGCTACGAGGCTCTCGGGCAGGCGTTGGCGGCGAGTGGGGAAAGCGCGGTGTCGCTCACGGATCCCGACAGTCGGCCGATGCTGAGCGGGGGGCGCATCGAGGTGTGCTACAATGTGCAGACCGCGGTGGACGCCAAGCACAAGCTGATCGTGGCCGAAGAGGTCACCAACGCGGCGGGGGACCGCGATCAGCTGAGTCCGATGGCCACCGCGGGGCAGGAGGTTCTCGATGGTGCGACGCCGGTCGTGGTGGCCGACCAGGGCTACTATCACGGGGTGGAGATCAAGGCCTGCCTGGACGCGGGGCTCACGCCGCTGGTCCCTCGGCCGCGGACCTCGGCGAATGAGGCGCGGGGCCTCTTCACCAAAGACGACTTCCGCTACGATCCGGGCGCCGACGTCTACCGCTGCCCCGCGGGGGAGACGCTGACCGGCCGATCGAGCACCGTCGAGTCAGGACGCACGATCAGGAGCTATCGGACCAGTGCCTGTGGCCGCTGCGCGCTCCGGCCCCGCTGCACGCGTAACAACGACGGCCGCAAGATCACGCGGTGGGTGGATGAGCACCTCCTGGAGGAGATGGCGGCACACCTGCGGTGTGCGCCCGAGCTCTTCGCCCGGCGCAAGGAGTTGTCCGAGCACCCCTACGGCACGATGAAGCGCGGGATGGACCAGGGCTACTTCCTGCTCAAGGGCCTGCGGAAGGTGCGGGGCGAGTTCAGCCTGACGGCGCTCGCCTACAACCTGCGGCGGGTGCTCAACATCGTGGCCGTCCCGCAGCTGGTCGCGGCCCTCGCGTAAGCGGGGTCTCACCGTCGGTGCGCCTCAGTGCGCGGCCCCCGAGGGTCGCGCGACGCGCTCGGCAAGTCCCGGCCACCAACTTCCCCGTCCCCGCAAGAGCTTGTCCCGACCCCGTACAGCTGCCGCGCGATTACCTCCGGCCGTCGGGAGTATTCACACGGCCTCTGCGCTGGTTAGGCGGCTGCCCGGCACGACGTCTTGACGCTATGACGTCACAACGCTACATTGCCCTCATGGCTACCATCTTTGCTAAGCGCGCCACCGTCTACTTCGACGCCGCGCTCCATCGCGCCCTGCGCGTCAAGGCGGCGGAAACCGACCAGAGTCTGTCGGAGCTCGTCAATGCCGCCGTGCGCCGCACCCTTGGCGAGGATGCCGAGGATCTCGCGGCGTTCGAGGCCAGCGCGAAGGAGCCGAACCTGGCCTTCGAAGGGGTCCTGAAGGACCTGCGGCGGCGTGGCAAGCTATAGCCTCTTTCTGAAGCCGTCGGCCGTGAAGGAATTGGAGGCGTTGCCTCTGGCGCAGCGCCGCCGGGTTGTGACGCGCATCCGGGGCTTGGGGGTCGAGCCGCGGCCCCACGGCTCCGAGAAGCTCTCAGCCGAAGAGAAGTACCGTGTTCGGCTAGGCACCTACCGTGTCCTCTACGCCATCGACGACAAGAAGCACGAAGTCGTCGTCGTGAAGATCGCGCATCGCCGAGAGGCGTACCGGTGAGCGCAGCCACCTAACGGGATGGGCTTGAGCTGCCGCGCGTGACGGGAACTCACAAGGCACGACGTAGGGGAGCAGCTGCGAGGCGGGCAGTCACCGGCGCGCGGGCAGCTTCAAGCCCTTGTTAGGTGGCGCCCCGTGTACTACATTGCATGACATGAAGACCGCTGCCCTAACCATCCGCTTGGATCGCGAGTTGGAACGCCAACTCAAGCGCGTCGCAGCCAGCACCGGCCGGAGCCGCAGCGAACTCGTGCGCGACGCATTGCGTCGACAGTTGGCGCTGGCGCAGTTTGAGCAACTCCGGCGCCGCGTCGTGCCGTTTGCCGAGGCCCGCGGCTTCCTCACCGACGAGGACATCTTCCGCGTCGTGTCGTGAAGGTCTTCCTGGACACGAACGTGCTCGTCAGCGCAGTCGCGACGCGGGGCCTCTGCGCCGAGGTGCTCTACGTCGTCCTGGCGGAGCACGATCTCATTCTTGGGGAGCGTGTGCTCGGTGAGCTACGCAAGGTCCTGCGGCAGAAGATCGGGCTGGAGGCACGGGCGATCGAGGACGTAGAGACCTTCCTCCGGCGACAGGGGCACGTCGTGCGGAGTATGCGAGCCCCGTCCCTGCGAGTGCGCGACGTCGACGATAGCTACGTGTTGGCGGAGGCAATCGAGGCTGACGTCGATGTCATCGTCACCGGTGATCGCGATGTCCTCGAGGTGGCCGCGAAGGCTC
>Ga0209253_10000035_pt1 | contig 87202 bp, 78 predicted proteins | sample FrelakmetBRP12BR_FD_187145 | JGI IMG/M metagenome (GOLD analysis project Ga0209253, IMG submission 187145) | Freshwater lake sediment microbial communities from the University of Notre Dame, USA, for methane emissions studies - BRP12 BR (SPAdes)... | ecosystem: Environmental > Aquatic >...
CCCTCGCCACGCTATTGGTGCGCCAGCGTCTCGGCATCGGCTCGGTCGAAGTAGCCGCGATAGCCGACGCAGCCCACGACCGGAAAGCACCAGGTCTTGAGCGACAGCGACAGCTCCGGCGCCGCCACCACGTTCCAGACCGCGGCGGCGCGACCCAGGTCCGCATAGGAGCGGTAGCTCCGGTTATCCGGCAGGTGCAGCTCGCGCACGGCGAACTCGCGCATGCGCTTTGAAAGCTCGAGCTTGCGCCGCAGCTCGCCGGTTGCCGCCGCGTCGGTCAGCCATTCGTCGACCGGCCGCGCGCGACGCAGCAGGTCGACGTGCCCCGACACCGACTGCGCCAGGTACCCAGCCGATGTGCAGCCGCTGACCGCACACACGAGCGCTGCAACACCGAGCGCCGCCGCGACGGCCCCGAGCGTCGCCATCACCAGCGTGCGGCGGCGCACAGGCATGGCCGCGCACGGTCAGCGCTGAATCCGGTCCCAACGCTCACGGCCGCCCGCATGGTGCTGCACACCGGTCCGCCGAGGGAGCGCAAGCGGCTTCGGGGCGGCCGCACGCCGCTCAGCCTTGCAGGCCGCGCGGCGCGAGGACGCGCCGCCCATTCCCAGGCGTTCGCCCGTGCGCAGGCACGGTCGCACGTCCAGCTCATGCCGGCAACACCTCGACGCGACAATCGTAGAACGTCGCCCCCCGGCCAATGTCGGTCAGGTGCTGGCTGGTCAGTTCATTGACGTTGGTGCGTCGAGCGCCGAGCTTTCGCCACCAAACGCCCAGACCGTTGACGACGCCAGGCCGGGCACGATCGCTGCACGCGGCGCGGCAGTGATAGGTGCCGCGGTCGTTGAACACCCGCACCAGGGACCCGTCGGTGATGCCGCGCGCACCGGCATCGCTCGGGTGAATCTCCAGCAAGGGCTCGCCCTCGGCGCTGCGCAGGCTGGTCACGTTGACGAATGTCGAATTCAGGAAGTGCCGCGCCGGCGGCGAGATCATGGCCAGCGGGAAGCGTTCCGCCAGCAGGCTCGCGGCCCCCTCGCGGGGAGCAACATAGTCGGGGACGCCGAGCCCCGGCGCATCCACCCGCACCTTGCCGTTTGCGGTTGGGAAGTTGCCCGCAGCGAACGGCGCGTCGGGTATCGGCAGCCTGATCCAGCCTGCCGCGCGCAGTTCGCCGAAGTCGATGCCCTTGAATGCAGATCGTGCGAGCTGCTCGTCGTCGTCGGAGAAACACGGGTCGGTGAATCCCATTCGCCGACCCAACTCGCGGAAGATCTGCGCGTTGGGCTTGGCTTCGCCGAGCGGAGGAATCGCGGGCTCGTTGAACATGACGTAGGTGTGGCCGTACGACATGTGCACGTCCAGGTGCTCGAGCTGCGTGGTGGCCGGCAGCACGATGTCCGCATGGTCGGCGGTATCGGTCATGAACTGTTCCAGCACGACTGTGAACAGGTCTTCGCGCGCAAAGCCCTGGACCACGCGTTGCGACTGCGGGGCCACGGCCACCGGGTTGCTGTTGTAGACCACGAGGGCCTCGACGCGCGGCCCGAACCCCGGCGAGGACTCGCGCAGCAGGTCGTCGCCGATCGTGCTCATGTTGATGGTGCGCGGCTGGCGCCCGCGCAGCAGGTCGGGCCGCTGCAGCGCCGCGTCATCGCGCACCGAACGGAACCAACCCGAGGCCGAGAGCAGCAGCCCGCCCGCACGATGGCGCCATGCGCCTGTCATGCAGGGCAAAATCGCGATCAGGCGCACCGCATTGCCGCCGCCGGCGACGCGCTGCATGCCATAGTTCAGGCGGATGGCCGCCGGCCTGGTCGTGCCGTAGTCGTGCGCCAGCTCGCGGATGTCGGCTGCGGCCACGCCGCATTCGGCCGCTGCTCGCTCTGGCGGCCAGCCGAGCGCTCGCTCGCGCAGCGCATCGAAGCCATCCACATGGCTTGCGATGTAGTCCTCGTCGAGCCAGTCGTGGACGATCAACTCGTGCATCAGCGCCAGCGCCAGCGCGCCGTCGGTCCCCGGCAGCAGAGCCAGATGGCGATGGCATTTCTCGGCGGTCTCGGTGCGGCGCGGATCGATGCACCACAGCCTGGCGCCGGCGCGCTTGGCCTGTTGCGCAAAGGTCCAGAAGTGCAGGTTCGACGCGATCGAATTGCTGCCCCAGATGACGATCAGACGGCTCTCGGCGAAGAATTCCAGGTGCATGCCCACCTTGGCGCCATAGGTCGCAAGCAAGGCGTCGCCACCGGCGCTGGAACAGATCGTGCGGTCGAGCAGGGATGCGCCCATGCGGTTGAAGAAACGCGCCGCCATGGCTTCACCCTGTACCAGTCCCATCGTGCCGGCGTAGCTGTAGGGCAGCACCGCCTGCGGATCGCGTGCCGCAATGGCGCCCAGGCGCTGCGCCGTCTCGGCGAGCGCAGCATCCCAGGTGATGCGCTCGAACCGGCCGGAGCCCTTGGGTCCGACCCGCCGCAACGGATGCAGCACGCGCTCGGGGTGATAGGTCCGTTCGGCGTAGCGCGAAACCTTGGTGCACAGCGCGCCATGCGTCGGCACGTGGTTCGGATCGCCCTGCACGCGCACGACGCGTCCAACCTCGACCGTGACGCGCAGCGCACAGGTATCGGGGCAATCGTGCGGACAGGTCCCGTGGGTGATCACGGCCGCCGGCGTGGTATCCATCAGCGAACTATTGCACATCGCCCGGCAGGCCGCCCAAGGGGCAAGCGACGATGTCCGCTGTTGGCGCTAGGCTTGGCGTCGCTGCCGCGGGCCCTTTGCGTCGCGCAGCACCCGTGCGACTCAGGAGGCTTCGATGAAACGCCGTACCGCCCTCAAACAACTCGCCGCCGCAGGCGCGTCGATCGCCCTGCCCGCCTACGCGCAGGTCGAGCGCCGGCTCGTGCTCGGGCAATCCGCTGCGTTCAGCGGTCCGGCGGCCCAGTTGGGCATTCAGATGAACCGGGGCGCCAAGCTGTACTTCGACTCCGTCAATGCCGCGGGCGGTGTCCATGGGAGCCTGATCGACCTGCGCACGCTCGACGACGAGTACGAGCCCGACAAGTGCCGCGCCAACACCGAGGCGTTTGTCAAGGACGAGGTGTTCGCGCTGTTCGGCTATGTCGGCACGCCCACATCACTGGCAGCCGTTCCGGTGGTCAATCAGAACAAGGTTCCGTTCTTCGGCCCGTTCACCGGCGCCGAGGCGCTGCGCGACCCGTTCAACCGCTACGTGTTCCACGTGCGGGCCAGCTACTACGACGAGACCGCCGCGATCGTGAAGCAGCTGACGACGCTGGGCCTGAAGCGAATCGCCGTCTTCCGTCAGAACGACACCTATGGCCAGGCCGGGCTGGATGGCGTGGTGCGTGCGCTGAAGGCGCGGAACCTGGAGCCGGTCGCCGTAGGCCTGGTCGAGCGCAACACGGTCAACGTGGCTGCGGCCGTGCAATCGATCGTCGCCAAGAAGCCCGACGCCGTGGTTCAGATCAGTGCCTACAAGAGCTGCGCCGCGTTCATCCGCGAGGCCAAGAAGGCCGGATTCGTCGGCACGTTCTACAACGTCTCGTTCGTCGGCACCCAGGCGCTGGCCGATGAACTCGGCCGCGACGCATTGGGCGTGGTGGTTAGCCAGGTGATGCCGTTTCCGTTCAGCGCCAAGCTGCCGATTGCGCGCGAATACCTGGCCGCCGTCCAGCGAGCCGGCGCGGACAACAAGCCCAACTATTCGAGCATGGAAGGCTACTTGGCCGCGAAGGTGTTCACCGAGGGGCTGCGCCGGGCCGGCAAGGGCCCGACGCGCGACAGCCTGATCACTGGCCTGGAGTCGATGCAGAATTTCGACATGGGTGGGTTCCTGGTCAGCTACGGACCGCGCGATCACGTGGCCTCGCAGTATGTCGACCTGGCGATGCTGACCGACTACGGCCGCGTGCGCGCCTGATTCCCGCACGGCGACACGCCGGATTGCGCCGGCGTACACTGGCTGCCCCCTATCAGGAGTGAGCGGCCATGCGCCTGATCGAATCCATACTGGCTGATGCCGCGTCGATCGCGGCGATGCGGCGCGACATCCACGCCCACCCGGAGCTTTGCTTCGAGGAACGGCGCACGTCGGACCTGATCGCCCAGGCGCTGCAGGGCTGGGACATTCCGGTACACCGCGGCCTAGGCGGGACGGGCGTGGTCGGGATCGTGAAGAACGGCGCCTCCGGCCGGGCCGTCGGGTTGCGCGCCGACATCGACGCATTGCCGATGACCGAACACAACCGCTTTGCGCATGCCAGCCGCCACGCCGGGAAGATGCACGCCTGCGGGCACGACGGCCATGCCGCGATGCTGCTGGCCGCCGCCAAGCACCTGTCCAGGCACCGTCAGTTCGACGGCACCGTCTACCTGGTGTTCCAGCCCGCCGAAGAAGGCGGCGGCGGCGCGCGCGAAATGATGAAGGACGGCTTGTTCGACAGGTTCCCGATGGAAGCGATCTTCGGCGCGCACAACTGGCCCGGCATGGCAGCGGGGCAGTTCGCGCTGCGCGACGGTCCGGTGTTCGCCTCCAGCAACGAATTCAAGATCACGATCCACGGCAAAGGCGCGCATGGCGCGATGCCGCACAACGGGATCGATCCGGTGCCCGCGGCCTGCCAGATGGTGCAGGCGTTCCAGACCATCATCACGCGCAACAAGCGGCCGCTGGACACCGGCGTCATCTCGGTCACGATGATCCACGCCGGCGAGGCCACGAACGTGATCCCGGACTCGTGCGTGGTCGAAGGCACGGTGCGCACCTTCACGACCGAGGTGCTCGACCTGATCGAGCGCCGCATGAAGACGATCGCCGAGTCCACCTGCGCGGCCTTCGAAACCCGTTGCGAGTTCTCATTCGCACGCAACTACCCGCCCACCGTCAATCACAAGGCAGAGACCGACTTCGCGCGCGGTTTGCTCGGTGACGTGGTCGGCGCCGACAACGTGTTCGATTTCGAGCCCACGATGGGTGCCGAGGACTTCAGCTACTACCTGCAGCAGAAGCCGGGCTGCTACTTCCTGATCGGCAACGGCGATGGCAGCCACCGCGAAGGCGGTCATGGCATGGGGCCGTGCATGCTGCACAACCCGAGCTACGATTTCAACGACGAACTGATTCCGTTGGGCGCAACGGTGTGGGTGCGCTTGGCCGAGGCCTGGCTGTCCGGACCGCCGCGTACCGCCTTGCGCTGAGGGGCGACCTGTGAGCGACGACGTTCGCGCATTCGCGCAGAGTTACCAGGAAGCGCAGCGGAACTTCAGGTCCGCGGCCGAGGCTGCCGGGCTCGAGGTCACCTGCCACCTTCATCCGATGCGCGGCCGCGACGGCGAAGAGCTGGCGATGGACGTGGCGCGCTTCGGGGCCCCGGAGGCGTCAGCGTTGCTGCTGCTGACAAGCGGGTGCCATGGTGTCGAAGGATTTTGCGGATCCGGCGCGCAGGTGGCCCTGCTTCGCGAAGGCCGCCTCCATGAACTCGCCCATGCGCAAGGCGTGTCGATTCTGTACATCCACGGCCTGAATCCGTACGGTTTCTCCTGGTGGCGCCGAACCACGCAGGAAAACGTCGACCTGAATCGCAACTTCCAGGATTTCTCCAAGCCGCTGCCGCGCAACAAGGCCTACGACGAAATTGCGCATCTGGTCGTCCCGACTCAATGGCCCCCGAGCGCGGAAGTGCGCGCGGCGATCGAACGCTACATCGCCGAGCGTGGCATGAAGGCCTGGCAGTCCGCGGTGTCCGGTGGCCAGCACGACCATCCGCAGGGGCTCTTCTACGGGGGCGTCAGCCCCACTTGGAGCCACCTGACGCTGCGCCAGGTGCTGCGAGACCACGGCCGGCGTTGCCAGCGCCTGGGCTGGATCGACTTTCACACGGGCCTGGGCCCGAGCGGGCATGGCGAGCGCATCTTCGCGTGTCGAGACGATGCGGCAGCGCTGTCGCGCGCACGGCGGTGGTGGGGAGCCGAGGTCACTTCGATCTACGACGGCTCGTCGAGCTCGGCGCTGCTGACCGGCCTGATGTGGCTCGCGGCCTACGAAGAGTGCTCGCAGGCCGAGTACACCGGCATCGCGCTCGAGTACGGCACCGTGCCGGTTGCCGATGTTCTGGACGCATTGCGCGCCGACCAGTGGCTGGAGAACCACCCCGAAACCGCCGCTGCGCAGCGCGACGCGATCAAGCGCCAGACACGCGATGCGTTCTACACGGATACGGATGCGTGGAAGCAGACGATCGTGGCACAGGCCCGCGATGCGGCACGCCAGGCAGTCGCCGGACTGGCGATGCGCTGACCTTGCGCTCGGCGCTACGGCGCATCGACAGGTCCCGACGGCCAACGCCTGATGAACTCGCGTTGCTCGTCGGTTTCGGGCGAGTTCGGCAAGCGGGCGGACTTCGCGACCACCTGCCATTTGCGGGCGATCAGCTCCAGCGCCTGTTGCGCCGAGAAGCCGTGTGCGACCAGCAGGCAGCCCGCGACCGTGCCGGTGCGACCCACGCCGCCGTGGCAATGTAGATATAGCAGTCCCCCGCGTGTAATCGCGCGCCCAATCGCATCCAGGATCTGCCCCATCCGGGCCGTCGACGGCACCGAGTAGTCCGCGATGCCGAAGCGTTGCCATTGTTGACCGGTGGCGAGCCGTTCGCTGTACGCGGGCAGGCCCTCGTCGACGGTGGTCAGGTCGATGAAATCGGTGATGCCGGTGGCCCGCATGGCGGTCAGATGGACCGCCGGGTATTCACCCGCCAGCAACTGCCCCGGTACCAGCCAGTAGCAATTGGCGTGCGGTCGCGACATGGCGTCGCCCGCGGCGTCGAACCGATGCGGGGCGAGACCTGGCCGCACAAACTCTCAGTGCGACAGGATCTTCGACAGGAAGTCCTTGGCGCGCTCGCTCTTGGGATTGTTGAAGAACTCGACCGGCGAGTTCTGTTCGACGATCTGCCCCTGGTCCATGAAGATCACGCGGTCGGCGGCCTGGCGCGCGAAACCCATCTCGTGCGTCACGCACAGCATGGTGATGCCCTGCTTGGCCAGTTCGATCATCACCTCGAGCACCTCGTTGATCATCTCCGGGTCGAGTGCCGAGGTCGGCTCGTCGAACAGCATGATCTTGGGTGTCAGGCACAGCGCGCGCGCGATCGCCACGCGCTGCTGCTGCCCGCCCGACAGTTGCAGCGGGTACTTGGCGGCCTGCTCGGCGATCTGGACGCGCTGCAACTGCTGCATCGCCTTTTCCTCGGCCTCCCTCTTCGGAAGCTTGCCGACCCACATCGGCGCCAGCGTCAGGTTCTCGAGCACCGTGAGGTGGGGAAACAGGTTGAACTGCTGGAACACCATGCCGACGTTGCGGCGCACTGCGTCCACCGCCTTGACGTCGTCGGACAACTCGATGCCGTCGACCACCAGCCGCCCCTGCTGGTGCTCCTCGAGCCGGTTGATGCAGCGGATCAGCGTGGACTTGCCCGATCCCGAGGGCCCGCAGATGACGATGCGCTCGCCCTTCGCCACCTGCAGCTGGATGTCGCGCAGCACGTGGAACTGGCCGTACCACTTGTTGACGCCGTCGAATTCGATGATCGGGGTTTCGCTTGCCATGTTGGCCTTCACTGCCGGCGCATGCCGGTGTTGAGGTAGGCCTCGACCCAGCGGCTGTAACGCGACAGGGCGAAGCAGAACACGAAGTACACGGCGGCGACGAACAGCTGGCCTTCGAGAAAGAACTTGCGCCAGTCGGCGTCGCCCAGCGCCAGTTGCAGCGCGCCCGTCAGGTCGTACAGGCTGACGATGGTGACGAGCGAGGTGTCCTTGAACGTGCTGATGAAACTGTTGACGATGGCCGGCACGACCAGGCGCAATGCCTGCGGTAGCACGATCTTGCGCGTGATCTGCCAATAGGTGAGTCCGAGCGCCTGCGCCGCCTCGACCTGGCCTTTGGGCAACGCCTGCAGGCCACCGCGCACCACTTCGGCCAGGTAGGCCGCGGCAAACAGCGTCATGCCCACCAGGACGCGCAGCAGCACGTCGATGCTGGTGCCCTGGGGCATGAACAGCGGGAACATGAACGAGGCCATGAACAGCACCGAGATCAACGGCACGCCGCGGATCAGCTCGACATACAACACGCACACGGTGCGGATCGCAGGCAGGTTCGAGCTGCGCCCCAGCGCCACCATGATCGCCAGCGGAAATCCGATCACCAGGCTCAGCACCGACAGCGCCAGCGTGAGCGGAAAGCCGCCCCAGCGCGACGTCTCGACCGGTGTGAGCCCGAACATGCCGCCGCGCATCAGCATGAAGCACGCGACCAGTACGATGACCCACAAGGCGGCCAGCCAGGGTTTCCAGAACATGCGCAGGCAGCTCGCCACCAGCAAGCTGATCAGCAGCGCACAGGCCAGCAGTGGCCGCCATTGCTCCGCGTACGGATAGCGGCCGAACAGGATCAGGCGGCCCTTCTCCGCCACCACGCCCCAGCAGGCTCCGACCTCGTGCGCGGCGCGACAGGCGGCGTTGTCCGGGGCGGCGACCGCGTGCAGGATCGACCAGCCGAACAGCGGTGGCACCAACCACAGCAGCACCGCGATCGTGACCAGCGTGGCCAGCGTGTTGCCATAGCCGTCAAACAGGTTGCGGCGAATCCAGGCCATCGCACCTTGCGTCGACACCGGTGGTGCGCGGCTCGGGATCGGCGCATACAACATCCCGTTCATCACCGTTCCTTGATCGCCGCGCGGCGGTTGTACCAGTTCATCGCCACCGAAGTCAGCAGCGACAGCGTGAGGTAGCACGCCATCACCAAGGCGATGCACTCGATGGCACGGCCAGTCTGGTTGAGCGAGGTGGTGGAGATCGACACCAGGTCCGGGTAGCCCACAGCGACCGCCAGCGAGGAGTTCTTCGTCAGGTTCAGATATTGGTTGGTCATCGGCGGGATGATCACGCGCAAGGCCTGCGGCAATTGCACCAGGCGCAGTTCTTGTCCGCGCGTCAGGCCGAGCGAAGCGCTGGCCTCGTGCTGGCCGAATGGCACCGACTGGATTCCCGCGCGCACGACCTCGGCGACATAAGCCGCCGTATAGATGACGAGGCCGACCAGCACGGTCAGAAACTCTGGCGTGACGGCGCCGCCGCCGACGACGTTGATTTCGGTCTTTTCCGGAATGTCCATCGCAGCCGGCGCTCCGCCGACCCACCAGCCCAGCGCGGCGGCAGCAAGAGTAAACAGCAGCGCGGGCAACGCCACCGGCAGAAACTGGCCGGTGGCTTCGCGCCGAAGTCGCGCATGGCGTGCCCAGCCCCATGAGCCGATGAGCCCGAGCGCCAGGCCGGCCAGCGTGAAACCGTGCCCCGGGCTCCATCGAGGATGCGGGAATTGCAGGCCGTTCTTGCTGAAGAACACATCGGGCAGCGGCCGCAGCGCCGCCTCGATCGGCGGCAACATCTCAGTGAGCACGAAATACCAGATGAACAGCTGCAGCAGCAGCGGCACGTTGCGCACCAGATCCACGTAGGCACCGCTCAATGAGCGGACGAGGAAGTTGCGCGACAGCCGGCCGATGCCGATCAAAGTGCCCAACACGGTCGTCATCACGATGCCCAGGATCGCGACCCGAAAGGTGTTGGACAGGCCGACGAGAAACGCCTTGCCGTAGCTCTCCGACGAATCGAACGGCACCACGCTCTCGCCGATGGCGAAACCGGCGGGCTGGGTGATGAAATCAAACCCGCTCTTGATGCCACGCACGCGCATGTTGTCCAGCGTGTTCGACAGCAGGTACGCACCCGCCGCGACGATCAACGCCAGCGCGATCACCTGGTACAGCAGGCCCCGAAAGGCTTTGCTGCGCCACGACCAGTTGCGCGATTTTGGAGGAGCGCTCATCAACAAAGAAGGGTCCGCTGTGAAGGCGGACCCGCTTTTCGACCAGACCTACCGCACCGGCGGGGCGTACATGAAGCCGCCCTTGCTCCACAGGTTGTTGGCGCCGCGCGGCAGCTTCAGCGCCGATTTCGGGCCGACGTTGCGCTCGAAGATCTCGCCGTAGTTGCCGACCGCCTTGATCGCGCGATACGCCCAGTCCTTGTCCAGGCCCAGCAGCTTGCCGGTGTCCTCCGACGTGCCGAGGATGCGCTGCACCACCGGGTCCTTGCTGGTGGCGCGCCAGGCGTCGACGTTCTCCTGCGTGATGCCGTATTCCTCGGCCTCGATCAGCGCGAACACCACCCACTTGGCGATGGCGAAGAACTCGTCGTCGCCGCGCCGCACGCTGGGGCCCAGCGGTTCCTTGGAGATCAGCTCGGGCAGGATCACATGGTCGTCGGGGTTGCCGGCTTCCTTGTTGCGCACCGAAGCCAGGCCCGAGGCGTCCGTCGTGTAGGCCTGGCAACGGCCGGAGAAGTAGGCCTTGTTGGTGGCCTCCTGGGTCTCGAACACCACCGGCTTCATGTTCAGGCCCGCGGCCTTGGAGTAGTCGCTCAGGTTCTTCTCGGTGGTGGTGCCCGACTGCACGCACACCGTGGCGCCCTTCAACTGCTTGGCCGAAGTGATCTTGCTCTTCTTGGTGACCATGAAACCCTGGCCGTCGTAGTAGGTGGTGCCAGTGAAGTGCAGGCCCAACGACGCGTCGCGCGTCAGCGTCCAGGTGGTGTTACGTGACAGTATGTCGACCTCGCCGGACTGCAGCGCGGCAAAGCGCTGCGATGCGTTCAGCGGCACCCACTTGATCTTGCTGGCATCGCTCATCACGGTGGCGGCGATGGCCTTGCAGATGTCCACATCCAGACCGGCCCAATTGCCCTGGCTATCGGCCGACGAGAAGCCGGGCAGGCTGGGGTTGACACCGCACACCAGTTGACCTCGCTGCTTGATGGTGTCCAGCGTCTTGCCGGCGAACGCGGAGCCTACAAAGGCGGTGGTCAGCGCGGCGGCGATGGCGAGTTTGAGCATGGCTTGTTCTCCATGAGGTTGACGAATGCAGCGATTTTCGCGGCGATGGCAAGCGCGACAAGCCGAGCAAACACCGATGCGGGTTCGACAGGCCCGCCAGCAAGCCACCCAAGGCACCCGCGCTCAGGGAAAGCCGCGTTGAGCCCGAGCTAGGGTCGTTACCTAGGACTTCAGCCGGCGCAGCAGTCCCGCCGTCGAGGCATCCAGTCCTCCGGTCTGTCCGGATGCGAACCGGGGCAGCAACTGATTGCACAGCGCCTTGCCGAGCTCGACCCCCCACTGATCGAAGCTGTTGATGCCCCAGAGCGCTCCTGTGACGAAGACCCGGTGCTCGTACATGGCGATCAACGCGCCCAGACTGCGCGGGCTGAGCCGCTCCAACACCATCGTCGTGCTGGGCCGGTTGCCCGGAAAGGTGCGGTGACGTGCCAGCACGTCGGCGGGCAGCCGGACCGACGCCGCGGGCGCATGTTCTCCCTGCGCCTGGCTCGTCGTCTTGCCCGCCATCAGCGCCTGGCCTTGCGCCAGGCAGTTGGCCAGGGCCATGACATGCAGGTCGACATGGCCGTGCGAGGGTTCGCGCACGGCAATGAATTCCACCGGCACCACGTCGGTGCCTTGGTGCAGCATCTGAAAGAACGCGTGCTGCCCGTTGGTGCCGGGCTCGCCCCAGACCACCGGACTGGTCGAGTACGGGAGCAATTCGCCGTCGAGATCGACACGCTTGCCGTTGGACTCCATCTCGAGCTGCTGCAAATAGGCCGGCAGGCGCCGCAGGCCCTGGTGGTATGGTGCCACCGACCGGCTGGTGAAGCGGTGGAAGTTCCGATACCACAGGTCGAGCAGCCCCAGCTGCACGGGCAGATTGCGCTCGAAGGGTTCGGTCGCAAAATGCCGGTCCATCGCGTGCGCCCCGTCGAGCAAGGCGCGGAAATGCGCCGCACCGATCGCGATCGCGATCGGCAGGCCGATCGCGCTCCACATCGAGTAGCGGCCGCCGACCCAGTCCCAGAAGCCGAAGGTCCTCGTGATGCCGAACTGCGCGGCCGCATGCAGATTGGTCGTCGTGCCGACGAAGTGGCGCGCGATGTCATGCCCGCCCTGAGCGAGAAACCATTCGCGAGCGACCGCCGCGTTGGCCATCGTTTCCTGTGTGGTGAAGGTCTTCGACGCGATGATGAACAGCGTCGAATCGGGCCGCACGCGCCGCAGCACCGGCGTGATGTCGTGGCCATCGATGTTGGAAACGAAATGGAACTCGATGCCGCGATGAGCGAACGCATCGAGCGCGGGGACGGCCATCTGGGGCCCGAGATCGGAACCTCCGATGCCGATGTTGACGACGGCCGTGATGCCGCTGCGCGCGGTGTCGCGCACCTGTTCGGCGTACGCCAGCATCGCGTCGAGCACCGCATGCACATCCGGCGATTGCGGCGTCGCGCCGGGCGGCGCGCGCAGCGCGGTGTGCAGCGCGGCACGCCCTTCGGTGCGGTTGACTGGCTCGCCGGCCAGCATCGCGTCACGCTGGCTGGCCAGGTCGCATTCCGCGGCCAGCTCCAGCAGCAGCTTGCGCGTCGCCAGATCCCACAGGTTCTTCGACAGATCGACAAACACCTCCGGCGCCTGCAGCGAAAACGTGTCGAAGCGGCCCGGGTCGCGCGCGAATGCCTCACGCAAGTCGAGGTCTCTTCCATGCGCTTCGTAGTGGCCCTGCAGTGCGCGCCAGACGACCGTGCGGTCGCAGCGCCGAGTCGCGCTCACGCCCGCGCCGGCGATTGCGGTCGTGGATCGATCAAGCGGGTCGGGTGGGTTCATGAACGCTGGCGCTGGAGGATGGGCGCAACGTTCGGATTATCGGCGCCCGCTCCGGTTTGGGTGGCGAACGCCCCGCGTTCTCCGGCGGCGCAGTAATGGCGCAGGAGTGCCCGACGCTTCAGTTGCCCGCAACGTGTCAGGCCGCGACCACCGACAGGCCGTGACCGGCCAGCGTCAGCGTGAGCGCGTCGCCGACCGACCAGGCACGCTCGACCTCGGGCGACACGACGAACAAGCTTCCCAGTTCGGTATCGATCGTCAGCTCGAGAAAGCTCCCCAGGTAGGCGCACTTGACTACGCGGCCAGACAGCCCTTGCGCCTGCGGTGCTCCGATCCGCCAAGCCTCCGGCCGCACGGCTACCTTGACTGGACCGGGCGCCATCGGGTGGCGCGGCGCAAAGCGCAGCGGTCCCAGCAGGATCTGCCCGTCGGGCAGCGCCTGCGCGGAAAACAGCATCGCCTCGCCCATGAACCCGGCCACGAATTCGGTGCGCGGCAGCTCGTACAGATCCTGCGGCGTGCCGGCCTGCGCGACCAACCCGGCATCCATCACGACGATCTGGTCGCTGACGGCGAGCGCCTCGGACTGATCGTGCGTCACATAGGCCACCGTCAAACCGAGGCGCTGCTGCAGCGCGCGGATCTCCTCGCGCATCGTGCGCCGCAGGCGGGCATCGAGGTTCGACAGCGGTTCGTCGAACAGCATCACCGACGGCTCCAGCACCAGCGCGCGTGCCACCGCAACGCGCTGCTGTTGCCCTCCAGAGAGCTCGCTGGGCAGGCGTTGGTCGTAGCCGCCTAACCCTACACTCCCCATCGCCACCTGCGCCCGGCGCCGCGCCTCTTGCTTGCCGACACCAGTGACCGACAGACCGTATCCCACGTTCTCGATCACGTTCATATGTGGGAACAGCGCGTAGCTCTGGAACACCATGCTGACGTTGCGCTCGGCCGGTCCGAGGTTCGTCACGTCCTGCCCGTCGATCAGGATCTGTCCCGACGTCGGAGCGTCCAGCCCGGCGATCATTCGCAACAGCGTGGTCTTGCCGCAACCCGACGGCCCGAGAATCGTCGTCAGAGTGCCCTTGGGCACGACGAGATCGATTCCCTTCACCACCAGCGGTGAGCGGGCGTTGCCGTAGCGTTTCGTGACCTGCCTGAACTCGATGCCGTGCGTCGTCATGAAGGTCCCTGCGTACCCCGGCGGCCGAGCCTGCGTTCGCCCACGAGGGCCTGTATCAACGCCGTCGCCAGCGACATGAGCACGATCAACACCGTGCAGTAGGCGAGCGCCACGCCATAGTCGCCGTTGCCGACGCGGCCGATGATGTAGGTGGTGGCCAGTTCATTCTCCGCCGTCACCAGAAAGATCACGGCGGACACCGTGGTCATGCTGCGCACGAAGCTGTAGACCAACGCGGCCACGAGTGCGGGCTTCAACAGCGGCAACACGACCCGGCGCAGCGTGGTGGCCGTGCCCGCGCGCAGCATCGTCGAGGCCTCGTCGAGCGACTTGTCCAGCTGCTTGAAGCTGGCCGTTCCCGCCCGGACGCCCACCGGCAGATTGCGGAAGACAAAGCACAGCACGATGATGAGCGCGGTACCCGTGAGCTCGAATGGCGGCACGTTGAACGCCAGGATATAGCTCACGCCGAGCACGGTGCCGGGAATCGCAAACGCCAGCAACGCGCAGAATTCGAACGCACGCTGGCCGACGAACTGCGTGCGCGCCAGCAGCCAGGAGATCAACAGGCCGATCGACGCGCACAACGGCGCGGCGATCGCGGCCAGCTTGAGCGTCGTGAACAGCGAGTTCCACGCCGTACCGGCCCAGACCAGGCCGTGTCCACCCCATTGAAGGTCGAACGCGGTTCTGAAGTGCACAAGGGTCGGTGTGTAGTCGCGACCCCAGGTCTGCACGAAGCCCCCCATGAACGCGAACAGGTACACCACCAGGGTGAACAGCAGCCACGGTCCGGCAATACCGTGGCAGAGCCGCCGAACGCGGTCGGGCAGCGCCATGGCCATGCCCGCGTCGCCCTTGCCCGATACCGTGGTGTAGCTGGTCTTGCCGAGCACGCGTTGCTGGATGAAGAAGACCGTCAGGGCGAACGCCGTCAGGATCAGCGCCAACGACGCCGCACGCCCCTGGTCGTACTGGGCACCGACGATAGCGAAGAAGATCTCGGTGGACAGCACCGAGTACGGCCCGCCGACGATGATCGGGTTGCCGAAGTCGGCGATGCTCTCGATGAAACCGACCAAGAATGCATTGGCGAGGCCTGGCTTCATCAGCGGCAGGGTCACGGTCATGAAGGTGCGCATGCGTGTGGCGCGCAGGGTTTGGGCCGCCTCCTCCATCGAGGGGCTGATGCCCTGCACCACGCCGCGCAGGATCATGAAGGCGATCGGCGTGAACGCGAACATCTGCGCCAGCCATACGCCAAAGAGGCCGTAGAACCAGCGTGTCGGCGTGAGTCCGAAGGCCCATTCCAGCGATTGATTGACGAGCCCGGCCCGCCCGAACAGCAGGATCAGGCCCAGACCGACCACGAACGGCGGTGTGATGATCGGCAGCAGCGCCAGGACATTGAGCGGCCTGGCCAGGCGGCGCGAACCGCGCTCCGCGATCAGAGCGATGCAGGTGCCCATCGCGGTGGTGCCGGCCGCCGTGAGCAGCGCCAGGAACAGCGTGTTCCACGCCACGCCGCAGCGCACGCCGCCGGCCAGGCAACCCAGCCCCCAGACGCGTTCATGGGCCAGCCGATCGGCGAGCGCGCCCGGCGAGAACCGACCGGCCTCGTCGAGCCACGCACCGATCAAGGACTTGCCAACCGGCAACGCGACGAACAGCAGCAGCAGAGCCGTGCAAAGGACGACCGACCCGGCCACGAACAAGTCGCCACGGAAGTAGCCGAGCCGGGCGACGCCGGCACCCAACAGCATCAGCAAAGCCAGCAGCGCGAGCGCACCGCCCAGCCCGACACCCAGCTGCCCGTTGGGCAACGCGCCGAACAGGCTTTCGGCCCACTCGACCGACCAGCCCTGCGCGCCGATCGCGAAACCGCTGGCCAGCAAGCCGGTCAGCGCCGCACCGGTTGCCAGCACCAACAGCAGGCCCTGGTTTCGCCCGGCAGGCAGCCACAGCGCCAAGCCCGCTGCAAGCAAGCCCAGCAATCCAAACCACAACCAGGGCCTACCGTGGCGCAGGGCCTGCACCAGGCCGCTCGCGGTGTCGCTGCCCCCGAACGCGCCAGGCAGCGCCTGCCAGATCGACAGGTTCTGCGGAAAGTACCAGGGCAGCAGGACAAAGGCCGCCAGCCCCAACAGCCACCAGGCCAGAACCACGCGGCGCGCGTGCACCTGGCCCCGATGTGTCAGGCCATCCATGCGACCCTCAGCGCGGCAGCGAGTTGACGTCCTTCTCCCACTTGGCGATCAGGCGCCGGCGCTCGTTGCTGGAGCCGTACTTCGCGTAGTCGTAGTCGATGAATTTGATCTTCTTGAAGTCCGGCACCCGCGGATCGATCGGCGTGGCCTTGTTCGACGGCAGCTGAAACTGCTTGGACGCGGCGCCGAACTGCTGCGCCTGTGCCGTCAAGGCCCATTCGTAGAACTTCTTCGCGTTCTCGAGGTTGCGCGCGCCCTTGATGATCGACATCGAACCGATCTCGGCGCCAGTCCCCTCCGCGGGCGTGATCGTCTCCACCGGGAAACCCTGCATCTTCTCGCCCGGGCCGTCATGCACGAAGCTGATCGATACGGTCGTCTCGCCACGCGCCACGGCCTTGATCGGGCCCGTGCCCGATCGGGTGTACTGGCTGATGTTCTTGTGCAATGCCTTCATATAGTCGAAGGCCTTGTCTTCGCCCATCAACTGCACCAGGGTGGCCACCATCGTGTAGGCCGTTCCGCTGGAGGCCGGGTTGGCGACCTGGATCTCGCCCTTGTATTCAGGCTTCAACAGATCGGCCCAGGATGCTGGCACCGGGAGCTTCTTCTTGGCCAGCAGTTCGGGGTTGTAGCCGAACCCCAACGGGCCGGAGTAGATGCCCACCGTTCGGAACTGCGACTGGGCCGCCTGCTGCTGGGCCCAGTTATGCAGTTGCGGCAGCGCGGCGGACTTGTATTCCAGCGACAGACCCTGTTCGGCGGCCTGCAGGTGCGGATCGCCAGTGCCGCCGAACCAGAGATCAGTCTTCGGGTTGGCCTTTTCGGCGATCAGCTGGGCCAGCGATTCGCCCGAACCCTTCAACGACATGTTGACCTTGATGCCTGTCGTGCGCGCAAAGACGGTCTGGATCATGTTGCACCACTCGGCCTGCACCGAGCAGATGATGTTGACCTGACCGGCGTCCTGGGCTTGCGCGGCACCTGCGCACAGCAGCAGCACCGTCGCGGTGATTCGGATGCATGACATGGCGGACTCCTCGATGGTTGTTGTCGATGGTAGCGGCGACGCCGGCATCGACCCAAGCAGTCAATCGAATGCCGCGTCCCAGACGCGATACCGGTGGCCGGTGCCACCACCAGCCGTTCAGGTGACGGCTGGTGGTGGCGCAAAGGCGAGCAGCGAATCGACGCCGTACAAACGCACCAGGTCAGTGAGCTTGGACGGCGCTCCGTGCACTTCGAAGCCCTTGTTCGCGGCGCGCGCCTGCCGCCGGCACTCAAGCAGCAGCGCGACCGCAGCACTGTCGAAGGTACGCAGCGACGATGCGTCGATGGTGAGCGTCGCCGCATCGTCCGTGCGCATGGATTGCTCGAGCATCTGCAGCGTGACGTTCGCCTCGCGCAGGGTCAGCACTTCGGGCAGTACCAGCATGGCGCGCGGTTGTGCGGCAACGCTCAGTTCTTCGGCGCCGCCGGGGCGGTCTTGTTCTTCTCGGCGAGACGGGTGATCAGGGCATCGACGCCACCCGCGCCCAGGTCCTTCGCGAACTGGCTGCGAAAGCTTTCGGTCGCCCAGAGCCCCAAGACATTGAAGTCATAGATCTTCCAGGCATCACCGGTCTTCTCCAGCCGGTAGTCGAGTTGGATCGGCTCGCCCTTGTTCACGACCTCCGTGCGCACCACGAGTTCATTGGCGTTGGCGGACGCGCGCAGCGGCCGCATGCGAACGGACTGGTCCTTCACCTGAGTCAACGCGCCGGAGTACGTGTTCACCAGGTAGGTCTTGAACTCCTCAGTCAGCCGTGATTGCTGTTCGGGACTTGCGCTGCGCCATTGCGGGCCGACCGATGCGACCACCATGCGTCGCAGGTTCACGTTGGGCAACACCTTGGTGTCGACCAGTTCGCGAATACGCGACACGTCGCCGGCCTGGATCGCCTTGTCGGCCTTGACCGCATCGATCACCTCTTTGGACAACTGTTCGATGAAAACGTCTGGAGCCGTCTCGGCAAATACCGCCAGTGACGCCACCAAAAGCCCTGCAGCCATCAAAACCTGTCGAAACATCTACATTCCTTCAACTCGATCATTCATCGGTCGCACCATAACGCATCTCCGAGCGCTTCGGTTCACTTGGGCTCCGGTTCGTCTTCCGACTCGGGCGGTGGCGCTTCCTCGGGCGGATCGCCGTCGTAGACCTGATTGCGCCGTCGCGCGAGGAAACCGTCGCGGATCAACGCATACTTGTCGAGCGCGATGTCCTCGATGACCCGCGTCACCGACAGCAATCGCGCCCGGGTACTGACCACTTGCAGCACCGCCAGCGGAACGCGATCTCGCGACTCGTGAAGCATGGCCACCGGCGTGGCGCGCCAGTCGAGGACCAATGCCGCGGTGTCACGCAAGGTCGACGGACCGAGCAGCGGCAGCATGATGTAGGGGCCAGCCCCGACGCCCCAACGGCCGAGTGTCTGCCCGAAGTCTTCGCTGCGGCGCTCCAGCCCGGCGTCGGAGGCCACGTCAATCAAGCCAGCGAGTCCAATGAAGGTATTCATGCCGAAGCGAACGCCCATCTCGGTCGCCTCCACAGGCTTGCCCTGCAGCAGGTGGTTGACCGCCGACCATGCATCGAGCAAGTTGTCGAAGAAGTTGTCGACACCCGTTCGAACGATTTCTGGCAACAGCGCCTGATACCCCGTGGCCACTGGCTTGAGGATGACGAGATCGAGCGCTTCGTTGAACGCGAACACTGCGCGATTGAGACCCTCGAGCGGATCGCCTCGCGTCGCGCCTGTTGTCGCACAACCAGCCAGGATGGATACCAGGCAGGCGGCACCGATGCGGCGAAGGCCTGCGACGTGGACCATCCCGCCGCGTCGCTGCCTCCCCCGCAGGAAGAGCATGCGATTTCGCGGCGGCCCGGCAACCCTCACTTCTTGGTCCCGCCCTCGGACCCGGCCTCCGAGGCCTTGTTGAAGAGGAATTGACCGATCAGGTTTTCCAGCACGACGGCAGATTGGGTCTGCTTGACCGTGTCGCCCGGTGCCAGGTTCTTGTCGTCGCCACCGGCCTCCAGGCCCACGTATTGGTCACCCAACAGGCCCGCCGTCAGGATCTTGGCGGAGCTGTCCTTCGGGAACTGCAGATCGCGGTCGATCTCCATCGTCACCAAGCCCTGGAACGTCTTGGAATCGAGCCGAATCGACGTGACGCGACCGACCGTGACGCCTGCGCTGCGCACGGGCGCGCGCGCCTTCAGGCCGCCGATGTTGTCGAAGCGCGCCTGCAGCGTGTACCCATTGCGCTGGCCGAAGCTCGCCAGGTTGGCGGCCTTCAGCGCGATGAATGTCAGTGCCACGAGCCCCATCACGACGAACAGCCCGACCAGCGTTTCGATGCCCTTCTTGCTCATTGCCTAGATCCTTTGCATCACGGTGTCGAGAACATCAGTGCGGTGAGGATGAAGTCCATCCCGAGTACTGCCAGCGACGACACCACCACGGTGCGCGTGGTCGCATAGGCCACGCCTTCCGGCGTGGCCTTGGTTTCGTGGCCCTGGTAGAGCGCGACGAAGGTGCAGATCACTCCGAACACGGCGCTCTTGACGATGCCGTTGCCCACGTCACGCCAGATGTCCACGCGGGCCTGCTGGATCGACCAGAAGTTGCCCGCGTCGACGCCGATCAGCAGCACGGCCACCACCCAGGCGCCGATGATGCCGACCGCCGAAAACAGCAGAGCCAGAATCGGCATCGCGACGATGCCGCCCACGAACCGCGGCGCCAGGACCCGCGCGCGCGGATCGATCGCCATCAGCTCCATCGCCGCAAGCTGCTCGCCCGCCTTCATCAATCCAATTTCGGCCGTCAGCGAGGTTCCGGCACGGCCGGCAAACAGCAGCGCCGTGACCACAGGCCCCAGTTCGCGCACCAGCGACAGGTTGACGACCAGGCCGAGCGACTCCGCGGCGCCATAGGTCACCAACGCATAGTACATCTGCAGCGCCAGCACAAAACCGACCGCCAGGCCGGAGGCCATGATGATGATCAGCGAGCGGTTGCCGATGGCGTGGACCTGTGCGACGACAAGGTCGAAGCGCCGGATTGCCGCTGGAGAATACCGCAGCAGATCGGCAAAGAAGAAGGCCGCATGTCCGAGCGACAGCAGCCACTGCAGCGCACGTCGGCCGATTGAGGCGATCCAGTCGGTCATGCAGGCGCCTCGATGCGGCCCATGCGACTCCCGCAGCTGCAAGCAATCGATCTCGAGTCAGCGCCGTGCTCTGGCGCGCATCTCATCCGACCACTCCCAGGTCTTCGGCCAGCGGTCGGGCGGGATAGTGGAATCGAACCGGACCGTCGGGCTCACCGCGAATGAACTGGCGCACCTCTGGGTCAGAGGAATCGCGCAATTCGTCCGGAGCCCCGTATGCAACCACCTTGCCGGCAGACGACAACAGGTACGCGAAGTCGACGATCGAAAAGCACTCCTGCACGTCGTGCGAAACGATCAACGAAGTGGCGCCTGTGGCATCGTTGAGCTTTCGAATCAGGTTGGCGGCCACGCCCATCGAGATCGGATCGAGTCCGGCGAACGGTTCGTCGTACATGATCAGCTCGGGGTCCAGCACGATCGCACGGGCGAGCGCGATGCGTCGCGCCATGCCGCCGGACACCTCGGAGATCAGCAGGTGTGCCGCCCCACGCAGCCCGACCGCGTTGAGCTTCATCAGGACGATGTCGCGAATCATCGTTTCGGACAGATCGCTATGTTCGCGCAACGGAAAGGCGACGTTCTCAAACACGGACAGGTCGGTAAACAGCGCGCCGAACTGAAAGAGCATGCCCAGACGACGCCTCAGGCGATAGAGCTGGTCCTTGTCCTGGGCGTCGACCGCTTCACCGTCGAACACGACGCGCCCAGCGTTGGCAGCGTAGACGCCTGCGATCAAGCGCAGCAGCGTCGTCTTGCCGCAACCCGATCCGCCCAGGATGGCCGTCACCCTGCCACGCTGGAACCTCAGGCTGACGTCATTCAGGATGGTCCGGCTCGCGTCGTACCCAAACGTGACGTGCTCGATGTCGATCAGGGTGTCGGAGTTCAAGTGAATGGCAGCCGCGGCGAAGCGGCAGGCGGCGGGACGAACGGCAATGGCTGGCCTGCAAAGCGCCGCAAGCATAAGGGATACCCCGAGGGGCCCCTAAAACACGGGCAACCGCTTCGGTCGCTGAGCAACGGTCGCGATCCGTCACAGACCGTCGGACAAGTCGTCAGCGCGGAAGATCGCTCGTGCCACGCAGGTATCGATCGATCGCGTGCGCTGCCTGCCGGCCCTCGCGGATCGCCCAGACTACCAGCGACTGCCCTCGGCGCATGTCTCCTGCAGCGAAGACCTTGTCGACGTTTGTCCTATAGCCAGTGCTCGCTTCTACATTCGCCTTCGCATTTCCGCGGGCGTCGCGCTCAACGCCAAAGGCATCCAAGGTAGTCGCGGCTGGGTTGACAAAGCCCATGGCCAGCAACACCAAGTCGGCCGGGTAGTCTCTTTCGCTGCCCGCGACCTCGATCATCTTCCCGCCCTTCATTTCGACGCGCACGGTCTTCACGGCGGTGACCCTGCCCTTTTCACCAACGAATGCCTTGGTGGCGATCGCGAACTCGCGGTCGCAGCCCTCTTCATGGCTCGAACTCGTGCGCAGCTTGGTCGGCCAATACGGCCATACCAGGGGTTTGTCCTCCAGCACGGGCGGCATCGGCAGCAACTCGAACTGGGTCACGCTGGCCGCACCATGCCGGTTGCTGGTCCCCACACAGTCGCTCCCGGTATCACCACCTCCGATGACGACGACGTGCTTCCCATCTGCACGGATCTGCGCATCGACCTTGTCGCCAGCAACCGCCTTGTTCTGCTGCGGCAGAAACTCCATCGCAAAGTGCACCCCGTTCAGTTCGCGACCCGGCACCGGGAGATCGCGGCTGACTTCGGCCCCGCCGGCGAGCAGCACCGCGTCGAACCGGCCCAGCAAGTCAGCTGCTTCGATCGTCTCGGTCGCCCAGTTCGTGATCCTGCCGCCCGCGGGCAGCCCCGCGACCAGCACCCCGGTGCGAAACACGACCCCCTCGGCCTGCATCTGCGTGACACGCCGATCGATATGCGACTTCTCCAACTTGAAGTCGGGTATGCCATAGCGCAGCAAGCCGCCGATCCGATCGTTCTTCTCGAACACCGTGACCTCGTGTCCGGCTCGCGCGAGCTGTTGTGCGGCCGCGAGACCGGCTGGCCCCGAGCCGATGATCGCCACGGTCCTGCCGATCTTGCCAGCGGCAGGCTGCGGAAGAACCCAACCCTCGGCCCATGCGCGATCGATGATTGCGTGCTCGATCGACTTGATGCCCACGGGATCGTCATTGAGGTTGAGCGTGCAAGCGGCTTCGCACGGCGCAGGGCAAACGCGCCCGGTGAACTCCGGGAAGTTGTTCGTCGCATGCAGCATGTCGATCGCATGGCGCCAGTCGTCGCGGTACACGAGATCGTTGAAATCAGGAATGAGGTTATTGACCGGGCAAGCGCTGTTGCAAAACGGTGTGCCGCAATCCATGCAGCGCGCGCCCTGGGTCTTGGACTGCTCGGCCGAGAGGCCGATGACGAACTCCTTCCAGCTCTTGACGCGCTTGGCGACCGACTCGTAGCCTTCATCGACCCGGTCGTACTCCAAGAAACCAGTGACTTTGCCCATGGTGGTTCGATGCCTCGCTGTGGGTCGCGTCTATTTCGCGGGAACCGTGCGGACCACGGTGTCCGACACCTTCGCCTTCGCGATCGTTGCTGCCGTATCCAGGGAGGCCTGGCGCTCCCTCAACGCCCGGCGGTACTCGTGCGGAAACACCTTGACGAACTTCGCTCGCGACTCCGACCAGCTATCGAGAACGTCGCGCGCGCGCAGACTGCCGGTCCAACGATAGTGATCCTCGATCAGCCTGCGCAATTGCACTTCATCCGTTTGACCGTTGTGCCAGGTCGCGACATCGGAGGCCGACTGCTGCTCCTCCTTGGACAGGACGCGCTCCATGACCACCATCGCGGTATTGCAGCGCGTGGCGAACTGGGCATCCGGGTCGTACACAAAGGCCACACCGCCTGACATACCGGCCGCAAAGTTGCGCCCGGTACCGCCCAGCACCACCACGGTACCGCCGGTCATGTACTCACAGCCATGATCGCCCGTTCCTTCGACGACAGCAGTCGCGCCCGACAGGCGCACGGCAAATCGTTCGCCGGCGACACCGCGGAAGAACGCCTCGCCGCCGGTGGCTCCATACAGCACCGTGTTGCCGACGATGATGTTGCGGGTGGCATCGCCACGGAAATCGATGCTCGGCCTAACCACCACCCGACCGCCTGACAGCCCTTTGCCGGTGTAGTCGTTGGCGTCGCCGATCAGGTACAGCGTAATTCCTTGCGCCAGAAACGCCCCGAAACTCTGACCTCCGGTGCCCTCCATCTGGATGAAGATCGTCTGGTCGGGCAGGCCTTCTGGGCGTTGCCGAATCAGCTCGCCGGAGAGCATCGCGCCCACGCTGCGATTGCCGTTGCGCGTGGTTTCCAGCAACTGCACCTTCTCGCCACGCTCGATGGCCGGTCGGCATTTCTCGATGAGCTTCAGATCGAGCGCCCGGGACAGCCCATGATCCTGTTCCTCGACCTGTGACCGTGCTACGCCTGTCGTTCCCGCGGGCTGGTGGAACAGGCGGTTGAAGTTCAGCCCCTTGGCTTTCCAGTGTGCCACCCCCTTGCGCATATCTAGCAGGTCGGCACGGCCGATCAAGTTCTCGAACTTCCGGATCCCAAGTTGCGCCATGATCTGGCGCGCCTCTTCGGCGACGAAGAAGAAGAAATTGACCACATGCTCGGGGCGGCCCGCGAACTTCTTGCGCAGCACCGGATCCTGCGTCGCCACGCCGACCGGGCAGGTGTTCAAGTGGCACTTTCGCATCATGATGCAGCCTTCAGCGATCAGCGGCGCGGTGGCGAAGCCGAACTCGTCCGCACCCAACAGTGCACCGATCACGACGTCGCGCCCCGTCTTCATCTGACCGTCGGCCTGGACGCGAATTCGCCCGCGCAGTCGGTTCAGCACCAGGGTTTGCTGGGTTTCGGCAAGACCCAGCTCCCACGGGGTACCGGCGTGTTTGATCGAGGACCACGGTGAAGCGCCGGTGCCACCATCGTGCCCGGCGATCACCACATGGTCGGCCTTGCACTTGGCCACGCCAGCGGCCACCGTTCCCACGCCGACCTCTGACACCAGTTTCACGCTGACGCCGGCTTTCGGATTCGCGTTCTTGAGGTCATGGATCAGCTGCGCCAGATCCTCGATGGAATAGATATCGTGGTGTGGTGGTGGCGAAATCAGGCCAACCCCCGGCACGGAATAGCGCAGCAAGCCGATGTACTCGCTCACCTTGCCGCCAGGCAACTGGCCGCCCTCGCCCGGCTTGGCGCCCTGCGCCATCTTGATCTGGATCTGATCGGCAGAAACGAGGTATTCGGTTGTCACTCCAAAGCGGCCCGACGCCACCTGCTTGATCTTGCTGCGCAGGCTGTCCCCTTCGTTGAGTTCATAGTCCGACGCGATCACCTTGGCCCCGACGACCTCCGACAATCTAGTGCCGGCGCGAATCGGAATGCCGCGCAACTCGTTGCGGTAGCGCGCAGGATCCTCGCCGCCCTCACCGGTGTTGCTCTTGCCACCGATGCGGTTCATCGCGACGGCCAATGTCGTGTGTGCCTCGGTCGAGATTGAGCCCAGCGACATCGCTCCAGTCGCGAAACGCTTGACGATTTCTGCGGCCGGCTCGACCTCTTCGACCGGACAGGCCTTGGCCGGATCGACCTTGAACTCGAACAGCCCGCGCAGCGTCATGTGACGCCGCGATTGATCGTTGATGATCTGTGCGTACTCGCGGTAGGTCTCGAAACTGCCTGACCGCGCGCTGTGCTGGAGCTTGGCAATGGCGTCAGGCGTCCACATATGCTCCTCGCCCTGCGCCCGCCAAGCGTACTCGCCACCGGCATCGAGCATGGTGGCCAGGAGCGGGTCCGTTCCAAACGCGGCGCGATGCATGCGGATCGCCTCTTCGGCGACCTCGAAGACTCCGATCCCTCCGACCTGCGATGCGGTGCCGCGGAAATACTTGTCGACGAACGACTGCTCGAGCCCGATCGCCTCGAAGATCTGGGCACCGCAGTACGACATGTACGTGCTGATACCCATCTTCGACATGATCTTCGAGAGGCCTTTGCCGACCGCCTTGATGTAGTTCGCGCACGCCTTGTCGGCGCTCAGTTCGCCAGGCAAGGCCTTGTGCATGTCGACCAAGGTCTGCAGCGCCAGGTAGGGGTGTACTGCCTCGGCGCCGTAGCCGGCCAACACGGCAAAATGGTGCACTTCGCGTGCCGATCCGGTTTCGACGACCAGCCCGGCGGTGGTACGCATCCCCTCGCGTACGAGGTGATGGTGTATCGCCGACAACGCCAGCAGCGCCGGAATCGCGATCTGTTCGCGGTCCATCCGGCGGTCGGTGATGATGAGGATGTTGTGGCCGGTTCGAATGGCATCGACCGCCTCGGCACACAGCGATGCGAGCTTGGCTTCGACGCCCTCGCGTCCCCAGGCCTCCGGGTACGTGATGTGCAGCGCATAGGTGCGGAACTTGCCCGATGTATGGCGCTCGATGTCCCTCAGGCGGGCCATGTCATCGAAATCGAGGACCGGTTGCGTCACCTCCAGTCGCATGGGTGGGTTGACGGCGTTGATGTCCAAGAGGTTGGGCTTGGGTCCGATGAAGCTGTTCAAGGACATCACGATTGCCTCGCGGATCGGATCGATCGGCGGATTCGTGACTTGCGCGAACAGCTGCTTGAAGTAGCTGTACAGCGGCTTGTTTCTGTCGGACAGCACCGCCAGCGGCGAATCGTTGCCCATCGACCCCACCGCCTCCTCCCCGTTGGCCGCCATGGGCGCCATCAGGAACTTCAGGTCCTCCTGCGTGTAGCCAAATGCCTGTTGGCGATCGAGTAGCGATTCGCCGAACGTTTCGCCTTGCGCCTTGACGTCGATACCGTTCAGGCGGACGCGCACTGTCTCGATCCATTGACGGTAGGGCTTCGCGAACGCCAGTTGATGCTTCAACTCATCGTCATCGACGATGCGTCCCTGTTCAAGGTCGATCAAGAACATCTTGCCCGGCTGCAGCCGCCATTTGCGAACGATGCGGCTCTCGGGGATGGGCAACACGCCGGATTCCGAAGCCATGACTACCATGTCGTCATCGGTGACCAGGTAACGAGCCGGCCGCAGGCCGTTTCGATCCAAGGTCGCACCGATCTGCTTGCCGTCGGTGAACACCATGGCGGCGGGGCCGTCCCAGGGCTCGAGCATGGCCGCGTGGTACTCGTAGAACGCGCGGCGGCGTGCGTCCATCAGTTCATGCTGCTCCCAGGCCTCGGGGATCATCATCATCGCGGCGTGCGCCAACGGATAGCCACTCATCGTGAGCAGCTCCAGCGTGTTGTCGAAGGTCGCGGTATCGGATTGGCCCTCGAAACTGATCGGATAGAGCTTCTTGAGGTCCTCGCCCAGCACGGGAGACTTCATCACCCCTTCGCGGGCCCGCATCCAGTTGAAGTTACCCTTGACCGTGTTGATCTCGCCGTTGTGCGCCACCATGCGGTAGGGGTGCGCCAGCGGCCATTCCGGAAAGGTGTTGGTCGAGAACCGCTGGTGTACGAGAGCCAGCGCCGATACAACACGCGGATCCTGCAAGTCGCGGTAGTACTTTCCCACTTGGTCGGCCAGAAGCAGGCCTTTGTAGATCACGGTACGGCAGCTCATGCTGGGCACGTAGTACTCGCGGCCGTGTGTGAGCTTCAAGGCCTGAATGGCGCTCGACGCTGTCTTTCGGATCACATAGAGCTTGCGCTCCAGCGCGTCCGGAACAATGATGTCGGGTCCGCGACCAATGAAGATCTGGCGAATGATCGGCTCCTTGGCGCGCACCGCTGGCGACATCGGCATGTCTCGATCCACCGGTACGTCGCGCCAGCCCAAGAGCGTCTGCCCTTCGGCCACAACCGCGCGAGCCAGTTCCTGTTCGCATGCCAGGCGTGACGCGTGCTCCTTGGGCAGAAATATCATTCCCACCCCGTATTCGCCCGGAGGCGGCAGCTCGATACCCAGGGCGGCCGTCTCTGCGCGGTAATACTCGTCGGGTATCTGAATCAGGATCCCTGCGCCGTCGCCCATCAGCTTGTCCGCGCCCACCGCACCGCGGTGATCCAGGTTCTCGAGGATCAACAACCCCTGGGAAATGATCTGGTGCGATCGAAGACCCTTGATATGCGCGACAAAACCGACACCACAGGCGTCGTGTTCGCGGGTCGCCGCATACACACCGCGCTGACAGGCGTCGGCGATGTGGTCGCGCGTGGGATGCGTGTCGGGGTCTGTGGTCATGGATTCGTCCCACTTCGGATATAGGGCCATTGAATCTAATGCACAGCAGCAACGGTCACAAGTCAAATAAATGGGGACTGACCCTATTTATTCATGTGCATATCGAGTGCCGCTGATGAAATGGGGACATAAAACGTTCTATACATCAAATCTTGTGTTGACCAGCCAAAGGCGCTGCGTGGCCGCTCACCTCCGCGCGGTTCCCCGACGGCCTTATTGCTGGAAGGCTGCGCAGGGTCGCCTGAGGGCACCGGTCCGACGCTAGGAACGAACCGGGGCCTGTTCAGCGGACCATCCCCGACTTGGTGCTTCGTGGCCTGCCACGAGGTCGTGGCGCAACCGGTCGATCGATCAACCTCTGAATGTGCATCACAAATGCGCTTGAACCCAGAGCCCACCCTTTTTCGGCAGCGGCGGCGATGCTCGCCGCCTTGTCGATGGCCAGCAGCTCGTCCAGCAGCCGCCCGTATGCAACCGCTCGATCGAATGGCGTGTTGCCCAAGCTCCAATAGTCCGCACCGGCAGTCAAGAGGGGATCGTTGGCAATGCCCAGATGGTGCCGTGCGCTCGACCATCGATAGAGGCGGGCGGACTCGACAAGCCCAACACGGACCGGCAACTGATCGATAAAGATCATCGCCTCGAGGAAGTTGGCACCCGATTCAACAACCGTAGATCGAAACCGCCCATCCCACAAGGTTCCCGTTCGCTCATGCTGCCGATTGAACGCCTGCGAGTAGCGCCGCCCGGTCGCCTGCATCGCGCGCCCCAGCGAATCGCCAGTTTGCGGCGTTGCCAGCAGGTAGAGGCTGTCGTTGGACAGTGCATATGCGTGTACGGCCACCTGGGCTTTGACCATCGCCTCGTGCATCGCCGACAGATAGCGACGCCGGTCATCATCATCCAGAAAGACGGCCGAGCCGCCATGGCCACGTTGGAGAACCACATGGGCCTCGCCCGCCACTGCGAGTCTCGGTAGACGTGCCATGGCCGCCCGCGCTCGATGCCGCTGCCGGCCCTAGCGGGCCTGCGCCGACGGTGCAGGTCCGCCGCGTCGATTGCACCCGGCCATGTGACGCAATCCCTGTGCAGCGACTCGATCGGTCACGCGAACCAGAAAGTCGGCCATGACCTAGATTCCGTCGTCGCGCTCAGCATGGTCGTCCGGCATTTCATGTCGTGCCATTAACGCGCTATCAGTTCTTCTCGGAGTACCGTGCCAGTACCTCTCGGACCAAAGCGTCGGGCGCAGATCGCACGCACGCGTGACCTCGGCCATCCAGCAGTACGAATCGTATCTGGCCCGCTTCGACTTTCTTGTCCAGGCGCATCAGCTGCAAGTACCTATCCAGACCCAATGCAGGCCCCTTCACGGGAAGCCCGCAGCGCGCCACAAGACTGCGCAGCTGATCCACGATCTTCGAATCCACCAATCCCATGCGCGACGAGAGGTCAGCCGCCATCACCATACCGCACGCCACAGCTTCTCCGTGCAGCCATGCCCCATAGCCAAGGCCCGCCTCTATGGCGTGGCCGAATGTGTGGCCGAAATTCAGGATCGCCCGCAGCGAACTCTCGCGCTCGTCCTGACCAACCACACCAGCCTTGATTTCGCACGATCGCTGAATCGCGAACATCAATGCGGCAGCATCGCGTCCCAACAGCTTCGTCAGATTGGCGTCAGCCCATTCAAAGAACGACCAGTCGGCGATCGGTCCGTACTTGATCACCTCGGCCAACCCGGACGCCAGCTCGCGCGCGGGCAAGGTCGCCAAGATATCAAGATCGCACAGAACGCGTAGCGGTTGGTAGAACGCCCCGATCATGTTCTTGCCGCTTGGATGGTTGATCGCAGTCTTCCCACCGACTGATGAGTCAACCTGAGCCAGCAGAGTCGTCGGAACTTGAACGAAAGGTACACCCCGCATGAAGCAGGCGGCAGCGAAACCTGCTAGATCGCCGACTACACCGCCACCAAGGGCATAGATCGTTGTCTGGCGGTCGCAGCCGGCATGCAGCAACGCATCGAATACAAAATTCAGCGTAGCCCAATCCTTGAATTGCTCGCCGTCCGGCAGTTCGACGCTCAGCACACGTCGGTGCCTCGGCAAGAGCGCGGCGCGCAGCCGTGGTCCGTACAGCGGTCCTACAGTTGTATTGGAGACAACCATAGCGTCGCCCCCGAGCGGTATCCCGTCCCAACTCGACGGCGCTTCGATCAGGCCACCGCCGATCAGGATATCGTAGCTACGCTGCCCAAGCCGAACGCTGACCCTGCTCGGGCCGCCCTGCGCTGAATTCATGGCCTACTAGTGTAGATCCCGGTTCGCACCGTAGTATCCGGATCATCTATGAGTCGGGAGTCGGCTTCCCGATCGGCGACGGCACCTGCGAGGGATCGATGACGCCGGCCAATTCCAGCTGCATCAAGATCATGCCGACGAGCATCTTCACCGTGGGGCGGCCGGTTTCGATTGTGAATTCGGCAACCGTTCGGTACAGCGGGTCGCGCTCGTGGAAGAGCTCGCGCAGTCGCCGCAGCGGATCGCGAACCTGCAGCAATGGTCGATGCGTGTCGTGTCGCAGCCGGCGGAACAACTCCTCTGGAGTCGAACGCAGATACACAACTCTCGCGCGAGTCGACAGTCGTAACCTGTTGGCCTCGCGCAGGACCGCGCCGCCCCCAGTGGCCAACACTAGGTTGGACTCTTCCATGAGCTGCTCCAGCACCCGCTGCTCGAGGTCACGAAACGCCGCTTCACCTTGCTGCTCGAAGTAGCTACGGATCGAGTATCCCAGTTGGCGCTCTATCTCAACGTCGCTGTCAGCAAATCGCCAGTTCAAGCAGCGCGCGAGTTGACGCCCGACCGTGGACTTGCCACTGCCGGGCATGCCAACCAACACGACGTTGGGCACGGAGACGGGTAGGTCGATGCGAGCCCGAGAGTTGTGCCGGGCCCCTCCTTCGCGTCGCGAGGTGCCCGAGGCCCCTAGCGCGCTGCTGAGCGGTCCGTCACGATCTTCGGTGTGATGAAGACGAGCAGTTCGGTCTTGTTGGACGAGCGGACCGTGTTCTTGAACAACCAACCCACGGCCGGTAGGTCACCTAGCAAGGGCACCTTGTTGACCTCATCCCTTTCCTGCAGCGCGAAGATACCGCCGATTACCACGGTGCCTCCGTTTTCGACCAGCACCTGCGTCTTCACATGCTTGGTGTCGATTGCAAAGCCCGCCGCCGTATTGCGTCCGACGCTGTCCTTGTTTACGTCGACGTCGAGAATCACGTTGCCTTCGGGCGTGATGTGCGGCGTGACCTCGAGTTTCAAGTTGGCCTTGCGGAACTGGATCGAGGTGGCACCGCTGGAGGTGGCGACCTGATACGGGAGTTCCTCGCCTTGCTCGATCAATGCCTTGACCTGGTCGGCCGTGATGACGCGCGGGCTCGAAACGATCTTGCCCTTGCCTTCGGCCTCGAGTGCTGTCAGTTCCAGGTTCACGAACCGATTCACTGCCGAACTGAACAACGAAAGCGCGAATGAGCCGGCGGATGCGCCGCCAAGCGTCGAGGTGTTTGCTGGCAGGTTGACGAAGTTCGCTTCGTCGATCGTGACCGGGCCCGACACCTGACCGGTGATCTTGCCTACGGCATTGAGGTTTCCGCTGAACGCCGCGCGGTTATCTCCGCCAAGACTAAAGCCAGGGGGCGTCCGATTCTCCGTCAGGCCCAGCTTCGTACCGAGGGCCCGACCGAACTTATCGTCGGCTTCGACAATCCGCGCCTCGATCAACACCTGCCGGACCGGTATGTCAATCTTTGTAATCAGCGCCTGGACTTCCTCCAGCTTCGACGGGATGTCAGTCACAAACAATTGATTGGTCCGTGAGTCACTGGTCGCGCTGCCTCGACTTGACAGGATACGCGTCGACTGCCCCCCCGAACCCTGCCCTTGGCCAACAAGGCCCTTGGCAACGTCATCGGATTTCGTGTAATTCAGTTGGAACGATTGCGTGCGCACGGGCTCCAGGTCCGTGATCTTCTTGCGCGACTCCAGTTCAAGGGTTTCCTTCGCAGCAAGTTCGTCCTTGGGCGCGATCCACAGGACGTTCCCTGTCTTGCGCACCCCTAGGCCCTTGCTCTGCATGATGATGTCCAGAGCCTGATCCCAGGGAACATCCTTCAACCGCAATGTCACGCTGCCGGTCACCGTGTCGCTGGTGACCACGTTGAAGTTGGTGAAGTCGGCGATCACCTGCAGCAACGCTCGAACCTCGATATTCTGGAAATTGAGCGACAGCTTCTCGCCTGCAAATCCAGGGCCTTGCGTCAGCTTGTTCGGATCGATCTTCATCGGCCGAACCTCAAGAACGAACTGGTTGTCGCTCTGATATGCACTGTGTTCCCACGAGCCACGCGGCTCCACAACCAACCGGACGCGGTCACCGCTCTGGAACGCAGCGACAGTCTGGACGGGTGTACCGAAGTCCGATACATCAAGGCGGCGGCGAAGCGCGTCTGGCAGGGTCGAACGCAAGAATTCGACGACCAGACTCTGGCCTTGCTGACGGATATCGACGCCGACTTGCGTGCTGGCCAAATCGACGATCACACGGCCGGTACCGTCCGGACCACGTCGAAAGTCGACCCCGCGCAGCGGCAACTGCTCTCGATTCTGGCTGGCGGCGAACTGAACCGGTTCACCGGTACTGGTCGCGGCAGGAGGAACCGCCGACCCTTCCAACACCACAACCAGGGCCTTGCCCTGAATCTCAGCCCGGTAGTTGGCGGCCTGCTTGAGATTGAACACCAGCCGCGTGCGGTCTCCCGCCTGCGCAACGCTCACGGAGCGCAGATTGCCCTGGTTGACTTCAACGCTCGATCGGCCAAGACCATTTCCAATGCCCGGAAGGTCAATCGCGACACGCGGCGGCGCCTGCACGGTGAACCCCGTCGGAACGGATGCGAGTGCCTCCGATAATTCAATCCTCACGACCTCAGTGCCTGCTTGTTGAGTACTCGTGATGGCCTGAATCGTGTTCTGGGCCCAACCGAGCATCGGCGCGGCGAGTACCAATACGAAGGCTGCTGTCCGGACGCGCCACTTCAACATGTTGCGGTTCTCCTGCATTTCGTTCATCGCGCCTTCTCCTGCAACTGCAGCGTACCCGGGCGTTCAATCCACTCGCCAGCCGCGTCCTGAACAATTTCACGCAGCGCGATCTCTGTTTCGGTGATCTTGGTGATCTTCCCGTAATTCTGGCCGAGGTAGTCACCCACCTTTACCTGATACAGGAGGTTGTCAGCTTTCAGCAGTGCGAAGGGCCGACCTTCCTTGGTGACGCTTCCGACCATCGACATGCCGTCAAGCGTATAGAACTCCAATGGCTCCTTGCGCCGGTTCAGCTCGGCCGACAACAGCGAATTTGGCTGCCTAGCTTCTTGCTTGAGGGCAACAGACAACTTCTGGTTGCTGAATGGCTCGACGGCCTGCATTCCAGAGTAGGGGGCCGGGTCGAATTTCTTGGGCGGCGTCAGGGGAGTGATGCTCGGCTTCGCCTCACGCCGTTGTTGGTCCATCCAACCCTGCAGTTCGTCGGTGTCAGCACCACAGCCGGCCAGCCACAAGACAGCCGTAGCCATCGCCAGCAGCTTCAACGCATCGCCTCTCGTCGTCATTTCTTCGCCCCGGCTGACTTGGCCGACTGCGCCTTGCGCTGGGCGTCGACTTCACTTGTGTCGAGGTAACGATAAGTTCGGGCGACGGCGTCCATCGCCAGGGTGCCACTCGTGTCGCGAGCGACGCCCGCAATATTGAGGTTATGAAGCGTCACTATGCGCGAAAGGTTTGCCACATCAGCCGTGAACGACCCAATGTCGTGATAGCGGCCTGAAACCCGAATCGTGATCGGGAGTTCTGCGTAGTACTCCTTGACCTCGACCTGACCGGGGCGGAACAGCTCAAACTGCAGACCGCGCCCGAGCCCAGCCTGGTTGATGTCGGACAACAGGGCGTCCATTTCAGCCTTCCCCGGCAGTTGCTTCTCCAACTGCGTCACGTACTCCTGGACTTGCAGCTTCTGCTTGCGCAGCTCGGTCAGATTCACCGCCTGTCCGAGCTTGGCGCGATAGTCAGCCTTCAGCGCAGGTTCACGGTCACGTTCCACCTGCAGTTCATCGGCGCCCCCGGATAGCAGCCCGAACCAGCCCAGGACGATGACGATCAATACCGCCCCCACCCAGGCAGCCGCCTTGGGCAGCGCAGGCCATTGACCTGGTTCCTGGGGGTTGAGACCCCGAAACTGCGACGCCGCGTGATCGAGCACATTCGTCACGTCGAAATTCATGTGGCGCGATTTGCTAGCCATGACGCGTCCTCAAGCTGACTTGGCCGCAGCCGCGGCGGGAGTCGACGCTGCAGGCGCCGCGGCCGCGGGGCGCTTCAGCGTGACTCGCATCGAGAAGTCAAAGAGGCGTCGCTGTTCACGGTTCGCGGTCTGAAGACTGACCGCCTTGATTTCAACCAGTTCCGGACGCTCGAGCCACTTCGAGTTGTATTGCGTATTGCGCAGGAATTCTGATACGCGCTCGTTGGTCTGCGCAACGCCAGTGACGGTGACTACGCGGTCATTCTGTCGGATCGCTGTCAAGTAGATGCCCTCGGGAGTTTGCTTGACCAGCTCATCCAACAAGTACACCGGCACGTTGCGATTGGTCTGAAGGTCTTCAACAGCCTTCTGCCTAGCCTTCAGTGCCTCGATTTCGGCACGCAGCGTCGCGATGTCCTTGATCTGCGCTTCCAGGCGTGCAATCTCGGTCTTGAGAAAGCTATTCCGAGCCTGTTGAGCCGCAGTCATCTGCTGCAACACCGAGTACCAGATTCCGACGATTACCAATCCGCCGAGCGCCGCAACGCCAAGGCCAATGAAGAACGAACGCTTGCGCGCCCGCCGTTTCTCCTCGCGGTGCGGGAGTAGGTTGATCAGGATCACTGGACAAACCTCCGCATCGCCAACCCGCAGGCCGTGAGATAAGACGCGGCTTCGCGCCGCATCTTCGCCTCTCGAACGCCCGACCCCAACTTCATGTTGTCGAACGGATTGACGACCATTGACGCAAAGCCGGTCAGCTCGGTCACGCGGTCCTTCAGCCCGGGCAGGGTTGCCGTGCCGCCGGCCAACATGACGTAGTGCACCTTGTGGTGGGGCGTGCTGGTGAAGAAGTATTGCAGCGCACGCCCGATCTCCTGCGACAGGCTGTCCACAAACGGCACCAAAATCGACGCCTCGTAATCCTCGGGCAGGTCGCCGGCCAGTTTCTTCGCCTCGGCCTCCTCGAATGAGAAGCCATATTGGCGCGAGATGAGTTGCGTTAGCTGCGACCCTCCGAACGCTTGGTCTCGGTCATAGAGCATCTCGTCGTCGCGCAGTACCTTGAGGCTGGTCGTATCGGCACCGATCTCGAAGAGGGCAACCAGAGCGTCCTTGCCTTCGTTGGGCAAGGCCGAGACGACGCGACTCATGGCCAAACGCGACGCATGCGACTCGATATCCAGGATCACCGGTTTGAGTCCTGCCGCTTCGGCCAAACCCTGACGGTCCTGCACTCGGTCCTTGCGCGAGGCGGCGATCAAGACCTCCACATCACCCACCGAAGTTGGACTCGGCCCTATCACGCAGAAATCTAGGCTCACCTCATCCAACGAGAACGGGATGTACTGGTTAGCCTCCGATTCGACTTGAAGCTCCAGTTCCTCCTCGCGTAGTCCGGAGGGCAGCATGATCTTCTTCGTGATGACGGCCGATTGCGGCATCGCCATCACGACCTGCTTTGTCTTGGTACCGCTCTTCTGAACCACCCGACGCACCGCGTCGGCGACTTCATCGAACTTCTCGATCTGCCCGTCGGTGATCCAGCCCTTTTCGAAGGGTTCGGAGGCGAATCGCTCCAAGACAAACTCACCGCCCGACGATTGCCCAAGTTCAACCAGCTTCGCGCTCGACGAACTGATGTCGAGACCGATGATTGGCGGATGCTTGCGGCCCAGCAACAAGTCCAAGACGCTCACGGAATGAATCTCCCAACGCGCGAAATAGTGCGGGATGAACTCTTAATAAGTTACTTCAATGCTAGCAGTAAAGCCTATGTGCACCAAAGAAAAATTCCCGATCTGAATGCATCGCTCGTTGCGATTCGCTGACGCTCCAAGCTCTGTATAAAGCATCAACCCCAACCTTGAGGTGGGTGAGGCCAGAGCGGCCCCGCACGGACTGAGTACCAGTTCACACTTCGAGGTCAATCGTTGTGCCCCGCTTCATATAATCGACCGCAGCATATGAGTGACTCTGCGAGCGCCGACTCGGCGCCCCCCGCCGGCCAGGTTGAACGCCTGACGAAACACTGGCCGGGTTGGGCACGCGTGATGGCAAGAGTCATGGCTTGGTCATTCGGCTTGGGGCTGGCTGCGGCCCTTACCGGTGCATTGCTCGTCGCGATCGCGCTGTCGCTCGCCTATCCGAACCTGCCGGAAATCGGTGGCCTGAGCGAATACCGGCCGAAGCTCCCGCTGCGGGTCATTTCTGCGGACGGCGTCCTGCTCGGCGAATTCGGCGAGGAACGCCGTAGCTTCACACCCATCGGCCAGATTCCCAAGGTGTTGAAGAACGCAGTACTGGCGATCGAGGATGCGCACTTCTATGAACATGGGGGCGTTGACTACAAGGGCGTGCTTCGCGCGGGCGTAGCCAGTCTGACCGAATTCAAGAGCCAGGGTGCATCGACGATCACGATGCAATTGGCGCGCAACTTCTTCCTTTCCACCGAGAAGACCTTCACACGCAAGATCTACGAGATCCTCCTGGCACTGAAGATCGAGAGCCAGTTGACCAAGGAACAGATTCTTGAGATCTACATGAACCAGATCTACCTGGGCCAGCGTGCGTATGGATTTGCCGCCGCCAGCGAAATCTACTTCGGGAAATCGCTTAGTGAACTCACCGTGGCCGAGGCCGCAATGCTCGCCGGCCTTCCAAAAGCGCCATCGGCTTACAACCCCATAGCCAACCCGAAACGCGCGCGGGCCCGGCAGCAGCACATCATCGACCGGATGGCGGAAAACAACTTCATTTCGCTGGAGCAGGCCGAGTCGGCACGGCAACAAACGCTGCGCTATCGCGTCAACAGCGAACCGAAGGTGCATGGGGAATTCGTGGCCGAAACTGTGCGCCAACTGATCTTCACGCATTACGGCGAAGAGGCCTACTCGCGCGGCCTCAACGTGCACGTCACGGTGAATGCCGCCGATCAGGAGGTTGCCTACCGGGCGCTACGTCGCGGCTTGCTGGAGTTCGAGCTGCGTCAGCTGTACCGCGGTCCCGAGGCGTATGTCGATCTGCCATCCGATCCCAAGGAATTGGATGCGCGCATCGCCGAAGCGCTGATGGATCACCCTGACAACGACGAGTTGCGTGCAGCAGTCGTTGTGGAGGCGTCGCCCCGGCGGGTGGTTGCAGTACTTCAAACCGGTGAGGCGATCACGGCCAGCGGGGAGGGTCTTCGGCCCGTGACATCCGGCCTTTCAGAACGGGCGGGACCGAAGACGCGCATTCGCCCCGGTGCGGTGGTGCGGGCGCTGCGAGGCCCCAAGGGCGAGTGGACCCTGACCCAGCAGCCCGAAGTCGAGGGTGCGTTCGTTTCGCTTGACCCCCAGGATGGAACGATCCGCGCGATGGTAGGCGGGTTCGACTTCGACAAGAGCAAGTTCAACCACGTGACCCAGGCTTGGCGACAGCCAGGTTCCAGCTTCAAGCCCTTCATCTACTCGGCCGCTCTCGAAAAGGGATTCACCCCGCTGACCGTGATCAACGATGCTCCGCTCTTCTTCGACGCGTCTGCGACCGGGAGCCAGCCCTGGGAGCCCAAGAACTACGACGGAAAGTTCGAAGGCCCCATGCCGCTGCGCCAGGCGCTGGCCAGCTCGAAGAACATGGTTTCGATCCGCATCCTGCAGGCTATCGGGCCCAGCTACGCCCAAGACTGGATCACGCGCTTCGGTTTTGAGGCTGAGAGGCACCCGGCGTACCTGACCATGGCTTTGGGCGCCGGCACCGTCACGCCGCTGCAGATGGCGAGCGCCTACAGCGTGTTCGCCAATGGTGGGTTTCGGGTGAACCCTCAGCTCATCGTGCGAATCACCGACTCCAAGGGTCGCGTGCTCCAGGAGACGCGTCCGCTGGCGCTAGATGAATCAATGCGCACCATCGACGACCGCAACGCGTTCATGATGACCCAGTTGCTGCAGGAGGTGACTCGAAGCGGAACCGCCGCAAAGGCACGGGCGCTTAAGCGTGTCGATATCGCAGGCAAGACCGGCACCACGAACGATTCCATGGATGCCTGGTTTGCCGGTTTTCAACGCAGCCTTGTCGCCGTTGTCTGGATCGGGTACGACACCCCGCGCAAGCTGGGTGATCGCGAAACCGGAGGCGGCCTGGCCCTGCCAGTTTGGATGGAGTACATGGGCCACGCCTTGCGCGGCGTCCCGACGCAGACAACCAGGCCGCCCGAAGGCGTGGTTCTGCACGGCAACAACTGGATGTACGAGGAATTCGGCCCTGGCGCCGGCGTCACCAGCCTCGGGCTCGAGGATCAACTGCCGCAAACGCCAAGCGAAGACGAGCGCAAGGGAATACTGGACCTGTTTCGTCGCTAGGGTGGTGCGATCGCGCGCTTGCCGGTCAGCTCGACGAGCTCGGTCCTATCGTCAACGCCTTGCCCGCCTGCGCACTGATCTCGCGCGACAGCGTGGCAAAGAATTCGCTTCCGTCGCGTGTGTCGAGCCAACGCCCCCCCGTGTACCGGTAGTGGTAGCCACCGGCGCGCGCGGCCATCCACAGTTCGTGCAACGGCGGTTGTGTATTGATCACGATCTTGCTGCCTGACGGGAAGCTCAGCTCCAGCAAGCCACCGCTGCGCTGGCCGTCGATATCGATGATGTCGTCCTGAAGCCATTGGTCCAAGGTCGCTTCGATGGCCGCAAGCACGGCACGCGTCGCAACGTCGAACTGCGCATCGGACAGCGTTGACAGTGCAGGCTCCATGGATCGGGTCGATAGAATCGCAAGGATGATTCGGCATTCGAGTGTAGCGGTGCCCCGCCGCCTCTTCACGGTAGCAAGGATCGCACCCCTTGCAGGCATCGTGGGTATCTGGGCGACCGTCTTCGTCGTGTCTGCCTGCGGTCAGAAGGGCCCCCTGACGCTTCCCAAGGGGGCGGGCCCGTCCGCGCCCGCCTCTGCGCCGTCGCAATGAACGAACTCGCAGGCGCGCCATTCCTCGCCCGGCGCGGAGGCGAATTGTGGATCGATCAGTGTCGTCTCGGCGATCTGGCCCGCGAACACGGCACCCCCTTGTATGTCTACTCGCGGGCGGCGATGCGTGCCGCATTGGCGCCCTATCAGCGCGCCTTGGCCGGTCGCAAGCACCTGGTGTGCTACGCGATGAAGGCGAACTCAAATCTGGCGGTGCTGCAGACGTTCGCGAATGCAGGCTGTGGATTCGACATCGTGTCGGGCGGAGAACTGCGTCGTGTGATCGCTGCGGGCGGCGATCCCGGTCTCGTGGTCTTCTCTGGCGTCGGCAAGACGCGCGACGAGATGAGCCAGGCGCTGCTCGCCGGCGTTCGATGCTTCAACGTCGAGAGCGAGTCCGAACTCGAGACGCTTTCCCGGGTTGCATCGGGCATGGGCAGGCGTGCGCCGATCAGCCTCCGTGTCAACCCGGACGTGGATGCCAAGACCCATCCTTACATCTCTACCGGTTTGCGCGGCAACAAGTTCGGTATCGCGCATGACCGCGCGGTCGAGGCCTACAGGCGGGCTGCCGAACTTCCCGGAGTCGACGTGGTCGGCATCGATTGCCATATCGGTTCGCAGATCACCGAGGTGGCGCCCTACTTGGCAGCCCTGGATCGATTGCTGGATCTCGTTGAATCGGTCGAAGCGCTCGGCGTACGACTTTCCCACCTCGACTTGGGCGGCGGATTGGGAATCACCTATACCGACGAAACACCTCCGCCTGCCGATGCCCTTGTCGGTGCCATGTTGGCGCGCATCGACGCGCGCGGGCACGGACACCGCGAGGTACTGCTGGAACCCGGAAGGTCGCTGGTCGGCAATGCCGGCGTGTTGATGACCGAAGTGTTGGTGCTCAAACGCGGTGCCGAGCGCAACTTCTGCATCGTCGATGCGGCGATGAACGATCTGATGCGCCCTGCGATGTATGGTGCCTGGATGGGTATCGTGCCGTGCCGGTCGCGCGACGAACCAGCGACGCTATGGGATGTCGCCGGACCCATTTGCGAATCCGGCGATTGGTTGGGCCGAGACCGGCTACTGGCCGTTCGGGAAGGCGACTGGCTGGCCGTGACCTCCGCGGGAGCCTACGCCATGTCGATGGCCAGCAACTACAACAGCCGGCCGCGTGCCGCCGAGGTCATGGTCGACGGACATGTGGCCACTGTGGTCCGCTCCCGCGAGAATCCCGACGAACTCTACGCGCGCGAACGGCGCATCGAATGAGCCGCGCCTGTCACAGGCGGCCGTCGGCCACCGCGTGACAAGCGACCTGGATCCCCTGGATCGAATTCAGCTCCGGCCGTTCAGCCTTGCAGCGTTCGTCGGCGTGCGGACAACGCGGATGGAATGCGCAGCCACTGGGTGGGTTGAGCGGATTGGGTACCTCTCCCTGGACCGGCGTGCGCGCCCGCCCGGCCATGGCGATGTCTGGAATGGCATCCAGCAGCATTCGCGTGTACGGGTGCCGAGGCGCAGAGAAAAGCGTCTGCTTGTCAGCCAGTTCGACCAGCCGGCCAAGGTACATCACGCCCACCTGGTCACTGACATGGCGCACGACCGCGAGGTTGTGCGAAATGAAGAGGTAGGTCAGGCCGCGTTCGCGTTGCAGATCCTTCATGATGTTCAGAACCTGCGCCTGGACCGATACATCCAATGCCGACGTGGGCTCGTCGCAAATAAGAAACTCCGGCTGCGTCGCCAGCGCACGTGCGATCGAGATGCGCTGGCGCTGGCCGCCAGAGAACTGGTGTGGAAACTTCTCCATGTCCCCGGCTGCCAATCCGACCTGCCGAAGAAGATCACCGACCCGTTCCTTCAGCTGGCTGTCGCTTGTGATCAACGCATGCTCGCGCAGCGGTTCGGCCACGATGTCGCGAACCGTCCAGCGCGGGTTCAGGCTCGCATACGGATCCTGGAAGATCATCTGGATGCGCCTTCTCAAGGCGCGCCCATCGGGCGAATTCCAGACCATCTGCGTATCCTGGCCGTCGAAGCGCACATGCCCGCGCGTCGCTTCGTGCAACCCCACCAACAGGCGCGCCACCGTGCTCTTGCCACAACCCGATTCGCCAACCAGCGCCAGCGTCTGACCCTTCTCGATCGAGAAGCTCACGCCATCGACTGCGTGCACATACTGCCGCGGTTTGCCCTCAAACACGCGGTTGAGCCAGGGCGGCGACACGTCGAACACCTTGGCGAGATCCACCGCCTGGACCAGCGTGGTCATGAAAGCGCCATTCCACTCGGCCTGCCGGCTGGCGCCGGGGCGGCAAGCGCCGTCGGAGCATCCCGGTCGGTCTTCACGCGCGCACCTGGTTCGCTGCATCGAGCAGCCAGCAGGCGGCCCGCGTCGATCGAGCCTGCATCAGGTCGGGCCGCTCATGGCGACAGCGCTCGAAGACGTTCGGACAGCGCGGATTGAACGCGCATCCGCCCGGGATGGCGTTCAACCGCGGCATCGCGCCATCGATCTGCAGCAATCGCTCGCGCGAGCCATCCATCGACGGTATCGAACCCATCAATCCCACGGTGTAGGGGTGGGCCGGCTCGTGAATCACCTGCTGCACCGGTCCGACTTCGACGATGCGCCCGGCATACATCACGGCGACGCGATCGCTGGCCTCGGCGATGACACCCATGTCGTGGGTCACGAGCATGACGGCCGCGCCGTGATCCTTTGTCAAGCGTTTGAGCAATGAGATGATCTGGGCCTGGATCGACACATCCAGCGCGGTCGTCGGCTCGTCGGCGACGATCAGCTTGGGTTCCGCTGCCAGTGCCAAGGCGATCACCACTCGCTGGCGCATGCCGCCGGAAAACTGGTGGGGATACTGCTCGATCCGTGCTTCAGCCGCGGGGATGCCGGTTTCCGTCAACAAGGCGATCGCACGCGTGCGTGCATCGGCTCTGCTGACCTGCAGGTGCGTCTCGATCGTTTCGATCAGCTGGCGGCCGATGGTGTACAGCGGGTTCAGCGAGGTCAGCGGATCCTGAAAGATCGCCCCGATGCGGCGTCCGCGGATGCTGCGCATCTGCTCGTGCGGAAGGTTGTCAATGCGCCGACCCTCGAGGCGTATCTCACCGCCCGCGATTCGACCAGGGGGTTCCAGCAATCCAATGATTGCCGCACCGGTGAGCGATTTGCCGGCGCCCGATTCGCCGACCACGCCGAGAATCTCGCCCGGCGCGATGTCGAACGAGATGTCGTCCAAAGCAACCAGGGTGCCACGCCGGGTTGGAAATTCCACCCGCAGGTGGCGCACCTCGAGCAGCGGTGTGCTCACAGGGTCGCCCTCGCGTGCCGTGCTCGCCCACCTAGAGAAAGCGAACGCTCCTCCAGGCATTCCGGCAGAGCGCTCGCTGGGCGCGCGGTCACTTCATTCATCGCAAGCGCGGGTTCAAGGCGTCGCGCAGCCAGTCGCCGAGCAGGTTTACCGACAGCGCGATCAGTACCAGCATGATCCCGGGGAAGATCGTGATCCACCATTCGCCGGAAAACAGGAAGTCCTGGCCGATGCGAATCAAGGTACCGAGCGAGGGCGAGGTCGGCGGCACACCGACGCCCAAGAAACTAAGCGTCGCCTCGGTGATGATGGCGCCGGCGATCTGAATCGTCGCCAGGACCAGCACCGGTCCCAGCACATTGGGCAGCACGTGGCGGAACATCACACGCATCGGTGCGACGCCGACGACGCGCGCCGCCTGCACGTATTCCTTGTTGCGCTCGACCATGGTCGAGCCGCGCACAGTCCGGGCGTATTGCACCCAGCCGGTCAGCGCGATGGCGAACACCAGCACCGAGAACGCCATCGTGTCGTGCGCGTTCGGGAACATCGCGCGACCGATGCCATCGATCAGCAACGCCACGAGGATCGAGGGAAACGACAGCATCACGTCGCATACGCGCATGATGAAGGCATCGATCTTGCCGCCGGCGAAACCCGACAGCAGGCCGAGGCCCACACCGATCAGCACCGAGAGCACGACCGATGCCAAACCCACGAGCAGCGAGATGCGCGAGCCATACATCAGCGCAGAGAGAATATCTCGCCCCTGATCGTCGGTGCCCAGCAGGTACTTGGCGGATCCGCCTTCGATCCACGCGGGGGGAAGCCGAGAGTCGCTCAGCTCCAGCGTGGCCAGATCGAACGGATTGTGCGGAGCGATCCAGTTCGCGAAGACGGCGCACACGACGCATATCAGGGCGATCAATGCAGCCATGATCGCGGTCGGCGAGTGCTTGAAGCTGTACCACAAGTCACCGTCCAGAAAGTGCGCCCAACGGCCCAGTACGGCAGTGGTGGTCATCGCAGGCCCTAGTGCCCGGTCGTCGGGCGCTCGATGCGCAACCTTGGGTCGACCGCAAAGTAGAGCATGTCGACAGACAGGTTGATGAGCACGAATATCAGAGCGATCAGGCACAGGTAGGCCGCCATCACCGGGATGTCGGCGAACTGGACCGCCTGGATGAACAGAAAGCCCATGCCTGGCCATTGAAACACCGTCTCGGTGATGATCGCAAACGCGATCAGCGCACCGAGCTGAAGCCCGGTGATCGTGATCACCGGCACCAGCGTGTTCTTCAGCGCATGGCCAAAGTAGACCGCGCGATCCGAGATGCCGCGCGCGCGGGCGAACTTGATGTAGTCGGTGCGCAGCACCTCGAGCATCTCGGCGCGGACCAACCGCAAGATCAGCGCGAGCTGGAAAACCGACAACGTCACCGCCGGCAGGATCAGGTGTTTCCAGCCATCGACGGTGAACCAGCCCGTCGTCCACGCACCCAGCGACACCACATCACCGCGCCCGAAGCTGGGGAGAATTTTGAACGTGACCGCGAACACCAGGATCAGCAGGATGCCGATCAGAAACGTCGGCAACGATACGCCGAGCAAGGAAATGGTCATCAGCACCTGCGAGCCGAAGGTACCGCGCCGAAGCGCCGTGTAGACGCCCATCGGAATCCCGACCACCAGCGCGATGACGCCGGCCGAGAACGCCAACTCGAGCGTGGCCGGAAAGCGCTCGACGATCAACGCCGACACCTTGCGCCCCTGCCGCAGGCTCAACCCGAACTCACCACGTACGGCGTTGCCGACGAAGCGCGCGAATTGCAGGGGGAACGGAGCGTCCAGCCCGAGATCGGCGCGCAGTTGGATGCGCTGTTCCGGCGTGGCGTCCTGTCCGAGCAGATTCGTCACCGGGTCGCCGACATACTGGAACAGCATGAACGCGATGAATGCGACCGTGAGCATCACGACCACGGCCTGGATCAGTCGGCGAACAATGAATGCCAGCATGCGGGCTCATCATCGGTGCGATCGTCGCCCAACCGCAAACGGGGAAATCCTGAGCAACCAGGCCGGCCCAATCGCGTAGATCGGTCAGCGCGGAACGATTTCACCATTGCAGGGCGGCCATGAAAAAAGCCGCCCCGAAGGGCGGCTTTCGAATCGACGATCCGGGCTGCTCAGAATGCGTGACGCACGCCGAATTCGTAGCCCTGCGACTTGGCGCCTGGCGTCTGCGGCGGGACATTGTTCGAAACCGACAGGGCCTGGTTGCCCTTGTTATCGATCTGCGAGTACGTACCGTACAACGCGGTGCGCTTGGACAGGTTGTAGACATACCCGATCGCGAACTGAGTCGCGTCGTTCGGATCGATGGCGGCAGTGCCCTTCAGGTTGCCGTCGACCCACGAGGCATGAATCTCACCCTGACCGAGCGGAGCCACGACACCGAGCATCCATACCTGCGCACTGACCGGGCTCTGTTTCACCGAGTCGAACTGCGCCATCAGCTTCATGAAACCGAAGTTCCACGAACCCGCGAGGTTGTCGTGGGTCGCTTTGCTCGATGGTCCGGTGGTCGCCTCGACCTCCTGCGACGAGTACGCCACGTCGAACGGGCCCGCTGCATAGCCAAAACGCACCGAATACTTCAGCTTGGAGTTCACGCCGTTTTCGCCGGCGTTGAACATGATCTGGCCGTAGAACCCACCCAGATTGGACGGCAGCAAGTAGCCGACCGAGTTGCTGGCGCGGACATAGATGTTGTTGCCAGCGCCACCCGCGGGGTTGATCGAGATGTTGGTGAAGGCGCCGACACCGTTGGTGCCGAACGGATCGAAGATCGTCGTGTTCCAGAACCCCGGCGTGTAATCACGGCCCAGACGCAACTCACCCCAGTTGCCGATCAGGCTGACCGTGGAGCGGCGCTGCCAGGTCTGGCCGGCCGGAGTGCCGGTGTCCGGGTTCATTGCGCCTTCCAGCCAGAAGCCGGCGCGCAAGCCGCCACCCATGTCCTCGACGCCACGCACGCCAAGACGGCTGCTGTTGATACCGTCTTGGCTCAACGAGTGCATGGCAAGAACGCCGTTGTCGACGTGCCTGTAGTTCACGTCAATGACACCGAACATTGTGACCGACGACTGTGCAGACGCCGCGCCGGCAAATGCGCCGAGTACAGCGAGAGCGAGCAGAGATTTTTTCATTGCAATGATCTCCTAGGTTTGAACAAGAGGTCCCGATCCGATGGACTACCGTATCGCCGAAATCAGCGCCGGCCGATCAGGCCAACCTCCTCAGCGGAAGTTGAGGCTATTGCACCAGAGCCACCGGGCGCTTGCAAAGACTTGGCCTTGAAACAGGCCTCGAATGTTGTCTGGCAACAACGAGTATCAGACCCTTGGCGATCACCGGAGGTCATTGGGCGTCATTCCGCTGGAAAACCCACCCTCGGGATTCCGATAAGCTGCTCGCATGACCGTCGATCAAATCATCGCCTCGTTCGACCAGGCCCTGCGCGCGCTCACGGGCGGCGCCCATGCCGCCCGCCCCATGCCGACGGCCCCCGACGAACCCTTGACGCCCGAGGAACGCAGGCTGTCGGGTGCGCTGCTGCGCGTGGACCATGTGGGAGAGGTCTGCGCCCAGGCGCTGTATCAGGCCCAGGCCCTGACCGCCCGATCGCCGCAGTTGAGGGCCCAGATGCAGCGGGCGGCGGCCGACGAGGTCGACCACCTGGCCTGGACGCAGCGGCGCCTGCAGGATCTGGGCGACCGCACGAGCCTGCTGAACCCGCTCTGGTACTTCGGCGCATTCGGTATCGGGCTGCTGGCCGGGCGTGCCGGTGATCGCTGGAGCCTGGGTTTCGTGGTCGAGACCGAGCGTCAGGTCGAACAACACCTGGCCGGCCATCTGGAGCGCATGCCCGAGGGCGACAAGACCTCGCGCGCGATCGTCGAGCAGATGAAGATCGACGAGGCACGCCATGCCGAGGAGGCGCAGCGCGCGGGTGCGGCGAGTCTTCCGGCACCCGTGCAGCGGCTCATGCGCCTGGCGGCGCGCGTGATGACGACCACCGCGCATGTCATCTGACCGCCATTGAAGGAAATCACACGGCCACGGTCTCGTGGCTCACGCTGATCTGGGCGGTCTTGCCCAGCATGGTGGTCGCGGAGCAGTATTTTTCGTGCGAAAGCGCGACCGCGCGCGCCACCGCGGCATCCGATAGGTTGCGGCCGCTCACGGTGAAGTGCATGTGAATGCGCGTAAACACCTTGGGGTCGACCGGCGCCCGCTCGGCCGTGACCTTGACGCTGCAGCCCGAGATGTCGTGCCGCCCGCGCTTGAGAATCTGCACCACGTCGTAGGCGCTGCAACCCCCGGTTCCGGCCAGCAATGTTTCCATCGGGCGCGGCGCCAGGTTGCGGCCACCGCCGTCGCTCGCGCCGTCCATCGACAGCACATGGCCGCTGCCCGTTTCAGCCATGAAGCCCATGCCGCTGGCAGCGATCCAATGCACGGTGCATTCCATCGAAGAACTCTCCCCATATTGGCCGATTGCCCCGCCACAGTGATCGTGACGAGCACCACAGCGGCGCGGGCCAATTCGTCGGCCTGACCGGTGATGATATTGCGATGCAACATCGGTCGCGCTAGACTTTGCCATTCGCAGCCGATCGGCAGGTTTGACAGCTCGGCCGCAATGGTTGTCTCCTCCACCTCCTCCCATTGGTGGATTCGGCCCGAGGCCCAGCCCTCGGGCCTTTTTCCTTCCCGGCTCCCCATGGGGGGCTGACATATGATGCGGCGCCCCGATCGCCCGATGGAGCCCGCCGCCCATGGCCCGCGCCGCGCGCAAGCGCAATGAGTCCGCCCGCCCACCCACGGACTACCTGCAACGCATCCTGACCGCCCGCGTCTACGACGTGGCGGTCGAGTCGCCCCTGGAAGGGGCCAGGGCGCTGTCGCGGCGCCTGGGCAACCATGTGCTGCTCAAGCGCGAGGACCAACAAAGCGTCTTCAGTTTCAAGCTGCGCGGCGCGTACAACAAGATGGCCCATCTGAGCGCCGAGCATCTGGCGCGCGGCGTGATCTGTGCATCGGCCGGCAACCACGCCCAGGGCGTGGCGCTGAGCGCGCGGCGGCTGTCGTGCCGCGCAGTCGTCGTGATGCCTGTCACCACGCCGCGGCTGAAGGTCGACGCCGTGCAGGCGCTTGGCGGCGAGGTGGTTCTGTTCGGCGACAGCTATTCGGATGCCTATGAGCACGCACTCGAGCTGCAGCGTGCGCAGGACCTGAGCTTCGTGCATCCATTCGACGACCCGGACGTGATCGCGGGCCAGGGCACGATCGGCATGGAAATCCTGCGCCAGCACCAGGGGCCCATCGATGCGGTATTCGTGGCCATCGGCGGCGGCGGCCTGATCTCGGGCGTGGCGTCCTATATCAAGGCCGTGCGGCCCGATGTGCGGGTGATCGGCGTGCAGACACGCGATTCCGACGCGATGGTGCGGTCGGTGCGCGCCGGCAAGCGCGTACAGCTGGCCGAGGTCGGCCTGTTCTCGGACGGCACCGCTGTCAAGCTCGTCGGCGAAGAGACCTTCAGGTTGACGCGCGCGCTGGTCGACGAGTTCATCCTGGTCGACACCGACGAGGTCTGCGCCGCGATCAAGGACGTGTTCCACGACACGCGCAGCGTCCTCGAGCCTGCCGGCGCGATGGGCCTGGCCGGCCTGAAGCAGTACGTGGCGCGACACAAGGTCAAGGGCCGCACCCTGATCACGATCACCAGCGGCGCGAACATGAACTTCGACCGCCTGCGATTCGTGGCCGAGCGCGCCGAATTCGGCGAGCAACGCGAGGCGCTGTTCGCCGTCACGATTCCCGAGCAGCGCGGCTCGTTCAAGCGCTTTTGCGAACTGGTCGGCCCGCGCGCGGTGACCGAATTCAACTACCGCATCTCGGACCAGACATTGGCCCATGTATTCGTCGGCGTCGCGATCTCGCGCCGTGACGAGGCCGGTCGCATCGAAAGGCATTTCGTGCGCCACGGGTTTCCGACCGTGAACCTCACCGACGACGAGCTCGCGAAGGAGCATGTACGCCACATGGTCGGCGGCCGCTCCTTGCTGGCCAAGCACGAACGCTTGCTGCGTTTCATCTTTCCGGAGCGTCCCGGTGCGTTGATGCGCTTTCTCTCGGCCCTGCATCCGAACTGGAACATCAGCCTGTTCCACTACCGCAATCAGGGCGCCGATTACGGCCGCATCCTGGTCGGCATCCAGGTGCCCGCCGGCGATCGCGCCGCGTTCGACGAGTTCCTCGCCACATTGGCCTACCCGTACAGCGAGGAGACTCGCAATCCGGTCTACAAGCTGTTTTTGCGCTAGCGGCGCCCTGCGCTGCTTACACTAGCGAACCATGTCGGTCGATCGTTCGCTGATTGCCCCTACCTCCAAGCCGCTGCTCGAAGGCGCGCTCAGGGAGAAGCTGCTGCGCCGCGCCGAGGCAACCGGCAGCCTGGGCGAACTCGAACCCCTGGCGATTCGCCTGGGGTTGATGCAGAACACGCTGAAGCCGCGATTTCGCGACCCGCAACTGGTGGTCTTCGCCGCCGACCACGGCCTGGCGGTGGATGGCATCGTCACGCCCCACCGGCGCAAGACCCACGAGCAGGTGACGCAATTGCTGACCGGGCAGTTGCCGGTGTCGGTGTTCGCTCGCATCCAGGGGCTCGAACTGTCCGCCGTGGATTGCGGAGTCGCCGAAATGGTCGCGCCGCACGACCACCTGATCCGCCGCAAGATCGCGCACGGCACGCGCAACGCGCGCGTCGGCCCGGCGATGTCGGTCGAACAGGCACACGCCGCGATTCGCGCCGGCATGGAGATCGGCGACACACTGCGCGGCAACATGGTCGCCGTGGCCGGCATCGGCGTGGGTGCACATGAGAGTGCGGCACTGGTGCTGTCGCGATTGACGAATTCGCCGGTGCGCGACCTGATCGTCAGCGGCCCGAACATGAATGCCGAGTTGCTCGGGCACCTGATGACCATCGTCCAAGGCGCGCAGTCGCGGCACCGTGACGTCACCGATCCGGTCGAGGTCTTGGCCGCGTTCGGTGGATTCGAAGTGGCCGTAATGGTCGGTGTATTGCTGGTGGCCGCGAGCAAGCGGCACCTGATGATGATCGACGGCCTGCCCGCCTGTGCCGCGCTGCTGGTCGCCTCGCGAATCGCGACGCCGGCCACGGACTACTGTGTGTTCTGCCGCAGCCACACGCATCGCGGGCTGGATCAAGCGCTGAACCTGTTTCGCACCTCTGCCCTGCTCGAGTTGGGCATGGAAAGCACCGACGGCACCGGCGCCGCATTGGCATGGCCCTTGGTTCGCAGTGCGGCCGCGTTGCTCACCGAAGTCGCGGAAGGCGAGGATCCGGGCCCGTCGAGGCCGGCGGGAATCACGACCCAAAGTGCGGAACTGGATCCCCCTGCGGATCCGCCGACCACCGTCTGAGCCTCAGCGGGTGGCCGCCGGATTTCGGCGCGACCCGGGGTCGGACGCCGGAGCGGACGCCGGCATCGGGATGGGCACAGTCATAGCAGCTGGCATCGAGGCCTGGGGGGCGGCGCCTGCGACCGGCGTACCCGGCAGTCTCGTCGCGCGGTTTGGTTCGGGTGCGATCGGAAGTTCGAGTTTGACCGTTGCACTGCCGCCGAGCGGACCCAACTCGGCGCGGCGATGGTTGACCGCCAGCAGCACGAGCGATCCGTCGACCACACCACCGAGCCCGACTGGCCGCGGCGGTTTGCCATCGATCGCGATCAACGCCAAGCCGGTCTGGGGCGCCGAACCCTTCGCCGCCACCACGCCGACCAATCTGAACCGCGAATCCACTGCCGGTAGGGCAGCGCCCACGACCTCCACTGCCGCGGCAGCGCGCGTGCTGCCCAGCAGGCGCGAAAGGTCAGCCGACGCGACAGGCGCACCCTGCCCGGCAGTGACCGCATGCGCAGGCGCAGGCTCCGACCGGGCCAGCAAGCGCATGACCCAGAACACAGTGCTGGCGGCGACGAGTGCCCAAACCGCGAAGGACAGCAAGCGCGAGGTCATGCGACGATTATCATTCAGCGAGTCCCGATGGCTACCTTGAGAAACATGATGACCCGACGATCCCCGGCACCTCGGCGCAGCCCTCGCTCGCAGGGCTTCACGCTCATCGAGTTGATGGTGGTGCTCGTCATCATCGGCGTGCTGGCAGCGTTGATCGTGCCCAATGTCCTGGATCGCGCCGACGACGCCCGCGTCACGGCGGCACGCACCGACGTAAACAATTTGATGCAAGCTCTCAAGCTGTATCGGCTCGACAATCAGCGCTATCCGGCGGCCGAGCAGGGGTTGGAGGCGTTGGTGCGCAAACCGGCTGCGGGCACCATTCCGCCGAACTGGCGGCCATATCTTGAGAAATTGCCAAATGATCCCTGGGGTCGGCCGTACCAGTACGTCAATCCCGGCGTCAAGGGCGAGATCGACATCTTCAGCTTCGGCGCCGACGGGCAACCCGGCGGTGAAGGAAACAACGCCGACATCGGCTCCTGGCAATAGCGCGGGCCTGACAGCCCGGCGCGCGTGGCCGAGCCATGGATTCACACTGATCGAACTGATGGTCGTGATGGCCTTGCTCGCCATTGTGGTCGGCGTCGTCACGCTGGCGATGCGCGACCCCTCTGCCGCGCAGCTCGATCGCGAAGCGGTCCGCCTGGCCGCGTTGCTCGAAGGCGCACGCGCCGAGTCGCGCAGCTCGGGTGTTGCGGTTCGATTCGAAGTCAGCAGCCAGCCTGGCACCAATGACTTTCAGTTTGTCGGCCTGCAGACGAGCGATGCGCCGCCAGGCCGCTGGCTGGCCGAGGGCGTGAGCGCCGAGATCATCGGCGGCCGCTCGCTGATGCTCGGACCGGAGCCGTTGATCGGAGCCCAGCGCATCGTGCTGCGCCTGGGCGAGCGCAACCTGACGCTGGCGACCGACGGGCTTGGGCCGTTCGTGCCGGTCGACGCGATAGCCGCGCCACCATGAGTCCGTCCGCGCTGCGAAGCGCATGGGCAAGCTCGTGAACATGGGCAATCGAGGCTTCACGCTGGTCGAGGTGCTGGTCGCGGTGGCGATCGTGGCAATCACGCTGACCGCCGGGCTCAAGGCGGCCGGCGCATTGACCGACAACGCACAGCGCCTAACCGACATCGTCAACGCGCAGTGGTGTGCCGACAACGCGTTGACCAATCTGAAACTGGCGCGCCAGATGCCGAGCGTGGGTGACGCCGATTTCGAGTGCAACCAACTGGGCCGCGACTACAAGGGTCAACTGCAGACTCGACCGACTCCCAACCCGAACTTCCGGCGTGTCGATGCGGTGGTGTCGAACGCCGCCGGACTGCAGCTCCTGACCCTGTCGACCGTGCTGTCGAGGTATTGATGCGATCGCGCGGATTCACATTGGTCGAGGTGCTGGTGGCGCTGCTGATCATGTCGATCATGGCCGCCATGGGTTGGCAGGGCATCGACGGCATGATCCGGGCCCGCGACGCCAGCCAAGGCGCGGCCGAAGGCACGTTACGGATGACGACCGTGGTCGCGCAGTGGGAGCGCGATCTCGGGTCGCTCTTCGAGAGTCCTGCGGCGCCGGCAATCGCCTTCGACGGAGCGACGCTGCGCCTGGTTCGCGAGTCCCCCAACGGTGCGCAGGTCGTCGCCTGGTCGTTGCGCGAAGGCGTGTGGCGCCGCTGGGTCAGCCCTGCGGTGTTGCGCGCCGCCGACCTGCAACAGGCGTGGTTGCGGAGCCAGCAGCTGCTCGGCAACGAGGAGGACCAGGTGCAGCTGCTCGACGGCGCCACCGATTGGCAGATCTATTTCTTTCGAGGCAACGCCTGGAGCAACGCCCAATCCAGCGCCGATCTGGCGCCGCCGCAGGCGGCCAGCGCGCCGCAGCGCGCCGTGCTGCCCAACGGGGTCCGGCTGGTCCTCAACCTGGGCGACCGCAGGCTGACGCGCGACGTCATGCTCGGCCCGCAATCACCATGAACGCATGGCCGCGTCGCCCTCGACAGCGTCGTCAATCGGGCGCGGCACTGCTGATCGCCATGACGCTGTTGGCGCTCGTATCGACGCTGGCGGCGGGCATGGTCTGGCAGCAGCACCGGGCCGTGCAGGTCGAAGCGGCCGAGCGATCGCGCACCCAGTCGGCGTGGATCCTCAACGGCGCTCTCGATTGGGCCCGTTTGATTCTGCGCGAGGACGCCCGCTCGGGTGCACCGACCGCGCTCAGCGAACCCTGGGCAACGCCTCTGGCCGAGGCGCGCCTGTCGACGTTCCTTGCCGCCGACAAGGACAATAACGTCGACAGCGGACCCGAGGCGTTCCTGTCGGGCACGATCACCGACCTGCAGTCGCGCTACAACCTGCGCAACCTGGTCGAGAACGGCAAGGTCGTGGAAGCGGAGCTGACCGCGTTGCAGCGTCTGTGCGAACTGGCCGGCGCGCCGACCGACACGGCCGGTCGCATTGCCGAAGGATTGCGCGCCGCTTGGTCTGCCGGCGAAGCGGGCGCACCGCTCGCGCCACGCACAGTCGGCCAGCTGCATTGGCTCGGCCTGGAGGCGACGGTGCTGGAGCGCCTGCGGCCGTACCTGGAGATCCTGCCGGTGCGAACGACCGTGAACCTGAATACGGCCGATCGCGATGTGATCGTGGCGGTCAGCCCTGGCCTGGATGCCGGCGCCGCCGAAGCCCTGATACAGGCCCGCCAGCGCAGGGCCTTCAAGGACCTGCCCGCGGCGCGGGCGCTTTTGTCCACGCCCACGCTGTTGAACGAACGAAACGTGGGAGTCAAGTCGAACTACTTCGAAGTGCGGGGCAAGCTGCGACTCGACGATCGCGTGCTGGAAGAGCGCTCGGTGGTCGAGCGCCGCGGACTGGACGTCGTGTCGATCCTGCGCCAGCGTGTCAGCACGGTGGTTGCGGAGCGATGAGAATCGGCCGCTGGCGACTGCCAGCCTGCAACTCGACCACTTCGCTACAACTTTGGCTTCCAAGTACTTGATTTCGTAGCACCTGCCCTTGTGACCGGTTTTCAAAGGCGTTAGCCTCTCGCTCCCGATGTCGATTCTGGTTGTTCTCATTCCGTCGCGCGAGCGGTCGGCCACGCCCACCACCGGTGAGCGCGCAGAGACCGCGCCCGAATACGCCTATGTGCTGAGCGCGGATGGTCTGAACGTCGTTCGGCACGGACGTGCGACGCCGGTGTTGTTGCCCAAGGCTGACGTCGTGATCGCGTGGATCGGCGCAACCGACATCAGCTGGCATCGCGTGACCCTGCCCAGGGCGCCGGCTGCAAAACTGCGCGCCGCGCTGGTGGGGGTGCTGGAAGAGCAACTGCTGGACGATGAGGCGGCCGTCCATCTGGCCGTCGCCCCGGACGCGTCTGCCGGCTCGGCGACCTGGGTTGCCGCGATCCACAAGCGCTGGCTCGCCGGCCATCTGGAGAAACTGGAAAAGGCCGGGGCATTCGTCGAGCGTGTGGTGCCGGCGATATGGCCAGGCGATGTGCCGCTCGGTCATTTCTTCACTTCCTCCGAGGCTGCCGACGGCAGCAGCGCACAGACCTGGGTCGCATTCAGCGACGCCGACGGCGTGCGCTGTATCCGGCTGGTCGGGACTCTGATCCGCGATCAGCTGCGGGCCTGGGCGCGCCAGGGCGCACGCTGGAGCGCCTCGCCGGCCGTTGCGGCACAGGCCGAGCGGTGGCTCGGCGCACCGGTCGCCGTGCAATCCGATGCAGCGCATGCCTTGCAGGCCGTGCGGTCGTTGTGGAACCTGCGGCAGTTCGATCTCGCGGCGCGTGCCCGCGGTTCACGCTGGGCGCGCGACAGCTGGAAGCGCTTTCTCAGCCCCGCCTGGCGGCCTGCCCGGATCGGACTCGCTGCCTTGTTCGCGCTGCATGTCATCGGCATCAACCTGTGGGCTTGGCAAGAGCGCAGCGAGATCGAGCATAAGAAGCAAGCGATGGTGAGCCTTCTGAAGGCCAGCCATCCGCAGATCGGAACGATCGTCGACGCACCGATCCAGATGCGCCGCGCGACGGAGAAGCTGCGTGCCGCAGCCGGCCGAGTCGGCGACTCCGACCTCGAGTCCGCCCTGGCTGTCGCCGCACAGGCCTGGCCAGACGGCCAGGCGCCGGCACAGACCTTGCGCTTCGAGTCCGGCAAACTCACCTTGACGGTCGGCGCCTGGCCGGGCGACCAGATCGAACGGTTCCGGTCGCGCCTGCGGACCGCGGGGTGGGCGGTCGATTTTGCCGATGGCCGCCTGGTGCTCAGCCGTCGAGACGCCACCGGGAGCCTATCGTGAGCGCCGTGACTGCCGGGATCGCCCAGCTGCGCCGGAGCGCGACAGCCGCCTGGCGGGCTCGTCCGCCCCGTGACCGCAGATTGTTGAGTGCGATGGCGGCCATCGTCGTTGCCTTCGTGCTCTGGTCGTTGGCCATCGCACCCGCGCTGCGGACGCTGTGGCAGGCGCCTGGACAGATCGAGACGCTTGATGCCCAGCTGCAGCAGATGCGCACGCTGGCAGCCGAGGTTCGCGATCTGCGCAGCGCGACGCCGATCGCCGCCGCCCAGGCCGGCGTGGCGATGAAGGCCGCGGCCGACCGCCATGGCGACAAGGTACGCCTGATGCTGCAGGGCGAGCGGGCGACGATTACGCTGCAGGGAGCCACTCCGGAGCAGGTGCGCGCGCTGCTGGTCGAGGCCCGCAGCGCCGCCCGCGCACGGCCGCTTGAAATCCAGCTGACGCGCAGCGGCAGTGGCTTCAACGGCACGCTGGTCCTGAGCCTGGGAGCCAGCTGATGGAATTGCGCTGGCCCCGCTTTTCTCTTCGCCGGCCGCGTCTGTCGCGCCTGGCTCCGAGCGGTTTCGCCAACTCCACATTGGCTGAACTCGCATGGCAGCGCGCACGGAGCGCGTCCACCCGTTGGGCCGTTTGGGGTGCCGTCACCGGTGCCTTGATCGGGTTGATCCTGTTCGCGCCAGGAAGCTGGCTGGCCAGCGCGGTTTCGCGTGCCAGCGGCCAACGCCTGCTATTGGTCGAAGCACAGGGCAGTGTCTGGAACGGCAGCGCGCTGGCCGTGCTGACGGGCGGGGCCGGCAGCCGCGACGCCGCTACCTTGCCTGGGCGACTGCACTGGCAGATTCGGCCGAGCTGGAACCGCATCGAGCTGCAGTTGCGCCAGGCCTGCTGCCTGGACCGCGACCTAACCGTCCAGATCAGGCCTGGCTTCGGGAGATTCGAGATCGTGTTGCCTGGCCGCACGCAAGCCATCGGCCAGTGGCCGGCGGCCTGGCTGGCAGGCCTGGGCACGCCGTTCAACACGCTGCAGTTGGGCGGGGCGCTGCGGTTGACGAGCAGCGGCATGACCCTGGCTTCGGCGCAGGGTCGCTGGCGCCTGGTGGGCGGCGCTGACGTCGATCTGCTGGGCGTGTCGTCGCGCCTGTCCACGCTGGACACACTGGGCAGCTATCGCCTCAGCGTGCGCGGTGGCACAGCCGCTGGCGACACCGCCGCGCTTTCCCTCGACACCTTGGAGGGCGCATTGCGTCTGACGGGCAGTGGACAATGGGCCGGCACAGGGGTTCACTTTCGAGGCGAGGCGAGTGCCGCCGAGGGGCAGGACGCCGCACTGAACAACCTGCTCAATATCATCGGCCGACGGCAGGGGACGCTGTCGATCATTTCGATCGGATGACCATGGATCAACGCGGACTCAACGCGCCTTCACGACCCGGCCATCGACTGCGCGCCCTGGCGCTTTGTGCGGCGGCAGCGTGGGCCCTTGGCTGTGCCCCGGTGCTGGCGCAGACCACCTCGACGCCGGCACGTGGTAGCGCCCGGCCTGCAACGACGCAGGGGCACAGCCCGGCACTGCGGTCCGGCACGCCGGTCACCGTGAACTTCGTCAACGCCGACATCGAGGCGGTCACGCGCGCGATCGCAGTCATGATCGAGCGCCAGATCATCGTCGACCCCCGAGTCAAAGGCACCATCACCGTCTACAGCGAACAGCCCATCTCGGTGCGCGAAGCCTACGTCAACTATCTGGCCGCCTTGCGCGGACTGGGATTCACTCTCGTCGACACCTCGGGCCTGCTGAAGGTCGTGCCCGAGGCCGATGCCAAGCTGCAGGCGGGAATCGTATCCATCGATCCGCCAGTTCAACGTGGCGACCAGGTGCTGACCCAGATCTTCAGGCTCAACCACGAGAACCCCAATAACCTGGTGGCGATCCTGCGGCCGTTGATCAGCCCCAACAACACGATCAACGCCAACCCAGGCAACAACACGCTGATCATCACCGACTATGCCGACAACCTGCAGCGCATCGGCAAGATCATCGCCGCGATGGATCAACCCAACGCCACTGACGTGGAAGTCATCCCGGTCGTGCATGGCGTCGCCGGCGACCTGGCCGCCATCGTCCAGCGCCTCGGCGATGGCGCAGTCGCGGGGGCGGCACCTCCGGGCGGCGCGGCGGGCGGCGGATTCACGATCCTCGTCGATTCGCGCGCCAACGCATTGATCGTGCGCGCCGCGAACCCGGCACGTCTGGCGGCGCTGCGCGCGTTGATCAATCGACTCGACCGCCCGCTGTCAGGCGCCGGCGCAGGCGGCAACATCTGGGTGGTTCACCTGAAGAACGCCGATGCAACCAAGCTCGCCACCGTGCTGCGCGCCGCGTTCAGCGCCGGCGGAGGCGGCGCGGCAGCGGCGCAGGCCCCGGCTGCCGCGGGGCAGGTAGCGGCCGCGGGCGCGACACCGGCCACGGCGCCGCTGGCGGCGTCGGCGCAACCCTCGACGGGCGGCTTTGTTCAGGCCGATCCGTCGACGAACTCGCTGATCATCACCGCGCCGGAACCGCTGTACCGGCAGGTGCGCGTGATGATCGATCAGCTCGACTCGCGCCGCGCCCAGGTCTACATCGAGAGCCTGATCGTCGAGGTGGCCGGCGACGACGCGGCCGACTTCGGCTTCCAGTGGCAAGGCCTGATCGGCAGCAAAGGCGACCAGTACGGCCTGGCCGCCGGAACGAACGCCACGATCGGGGGGCCGAGCATCATCGAGCTCTCCAAGACGATCGCCGGTGTCGGGACCACGGCGCCCGGAGAAGGCCTGAACATCGCGCTGCTGAAGAACTACGGCGGAGCCTATGCACTGGCCGCCATCGCGCGCATGCTGCAGAGCCAGACCAACACCAACATCGTCTCGACGCCGAACCTGATCACGCTCGACAACGAGGAGGCCAAGATCATCGTCGGCAGCAACGTGCCGTTCGTCACCGGCGCTTTCACTGCCGCCGGTACTGTCGGCGGCACGGTCAACCCGTTCCAGACCATCGAGCGCAAGGACGTCGGCATCACGCTGCGCATCAAGCCGCAGATTGGCGAAGGCGGTTCGATCCGCATGACCATCTTCCAGGAGGCCTCCAGCGTCAGCGACAAGGTGGCGCCTGGCACGACCAATGCCGGTCCGTCGACCAACAAGCGTTCGATCGAATCGACGGTGGTCGTCGACGACGGCGCGATCCTGGTGCTGGGCGGCCTGATCGAAGAGCGATTCAGCGAGAACAAGTCGCAGGTGCCGTTTCTGGGCGACCTGCCAGTGGTCGGTTGGCTGTTTCGCAGCCAAAGCCGCACCAAGACGCGCACCAACCTGATGGTGTTTCTGCGCCCCGTCGTCATGCGCGACAGCGATACCGCCAACAAGATATCGCTGGATCGCTACGACCTCATCCGTGCGCGCCAGAAGGATGCGCAGCCGCCGTACAGCCCCGTGTTGCCGATCAACGACTCACCAATCCTGCCGCCGCAGCGGGCACCAGCACCCACTGCGCCTACACCGGCAGCCCCGGCGTCGGCAACGGGCAATTGACCGCCGCATGAGCATCCGTCATCCCTTGCCCTACGCCTTTGCCAAGGCGAACACCGTGCTGCTCGAAGACGACGGCAACCAGCGCGTGTTGTGGGCGACTGACGCCACCAGCGCCAGCGCGTTGTCGGAGGTGGTCCGTCTGTTCGACGTCACGAGTTTCGAGCGTGAGGCGCAATCCACGCTGGCACAGCGCATCGCCGGCGCCTACGCCGGCGGCGAATCGAGCGCGGCGGCGGTCGTGGGCGAGGTCGAAAGCGCGGTCGACCTTTCGCGTCTGATGCAGGATCTTCCGGCTGTGGAGGATCTGCTCGAGGCCGCCGACGACGCACCGATCATCCGAATGCTCAATGCCTTGCTGACACAGGCCGCCAAGGACGGCGCGAGCGACATCCACATCGAACCCTACGAACGCAGCTCGTCGGTGCGCTTTCGCGTCGACGGCACCTTGCGCGAAGTGGTGCAGCCGAACAAGGCGTTGCATGCGGCGCTGATCTCGCGCCTGAAGATCATGGCCGAGCTCGACATCGCCGAAAAGCGCCTGCCGCAGGATGGCCGCATCTCGTTGCGCATCGGCGGGCGCGCGGTCGATGTGCGCGTGTCGACGCTGGCGTCGGCACACGGCGAACGCGCCGTGTTGCGCCTGCTGGACAAGGCCGAATCGAAGTTCACGCTCGAAGGCCTGGGCATGAGCGGCGACGTGCTCACCCAGTTCGACCAGCTGATCCAGCACCCGCACGGCATCGTGCTCGTCACCGGTCCGACCGGCTCGGGCAAGACCACCACGTTGTATGCGTCTCTCGGGCGCATCGACACCGCGAGCACCAACGTGTTGACGGTGGAAGACCCGGTCGAATACGAACTCGGCGGCATCGGCCAGACGCAGGTCAATGCCAAGATCGATCTCACCTTCGCCAAGGCCTTGCGTGCCATCCTGCGCCAGGACCCGGACGTGATCATGATCGGCGAGATTCGCGACTACGAAACCGCGCAGATCGCGATCCAGGCGTCGCTGACCGGTCACCTGGTGCTGGCCACCGTACATACCAACGACGCGCCGAGCACGGTGACCCGTTTGATCGACATGGGGGTCGAGCCGTTCCTGCTCAGCTCGTCGCTGCTCGGTGTGCTGGCGCAGCGCCTGGTGCGCAAGCTGTGCACCCACTGCAAGCGCGTGGACGAACAGGGCCGTTGGCATCCGGTGGGATGCCCCGAGTGCGGCAAGACGGGTTACAAGGGCCGCACCGGTGTCTACGAGTTGATGACCAGCAACGACACCGCGCGCGCGCTGATCCACAGCCGCGCGTCGGAGGCCCAGCTGTTCGCGGCCGCGCAACAGGCCGGGCTGCGGTCGATGCGTGAGGACGGCCAGCGCCTGGTCGACGATGGCGTCACCTCGCTCGAAGAGGTGCTGCGGGTGACGCGGGAATGATGTTGCGCCGGCGGAATCAATGGTGAGCCCCCGCGCGCACATGCGTTTGCTGCCCCCCGATGGGGCACCAGCCTCCTTGAGGCGGCTCGGCGGAGGCTGAGAAATGCCAGCCTACCGCTTCGAGGCCCTGGACGCCCAGGGCAAGTCGCGTACCGGGCTGCTCGAAGGCGACAACCCGAAGGCCATCCGCACGCAGCTTCGCACGCAGGGATTGGTGCCGATCGGTGTCGACCCTGTGGCCACGGGCATCGAATCAGGCGCACGCGATCGTTTCAGGCGCCGCACGTTCAACGCCACGGCGTTGGCGGTATGGACGCGCCAGATCGCCGGCCTGGTCGCCGCCGGACTGCCGCTCGAGCGTGCGCTGACCGCGCTGGCCGAGGAGTCCGACGATCCGCGTCAACGCGATCTCGTCGCGCACCTGCGGGCCGAGGTCAACGCCGGATCGACGTTCGCGCGCGCACTGGGCAGCGCGCCGCGCGAGTTCGACGACGTCTATCGCGCGGTGGTCGCCGCCGGCGAGCAAAGCGGCGCACTCGGCAAGGTGCTCGAGCGGCTCGCCGACGACCTGGAGGAACGCCAGGCGCTGAAGTCCAAGCTGCTCGGCGCGGCGCTATACCCGGCGATCGTGTCGCTGATCGCGCTGGTCATCGTGGTCTTTCTCGTCACCTACGTGGTACCCCAGGTGGCCAACGTCTTCAGCAGCAGCAAACGCGCGCTGCCGTTGCTCACCACGGTGATGCTGTCGATCAGCGCGTTCATGCGCCAATGGGGCTGGCTGGTGCTGCTGGGCCTGGCCGCCGGCATCGGCAGCCTGATGTTCTCGCTGCGCAACGAGGCGTTTCGCGAGCGCTTCGACGCGATGGTTCTGCGGCTGCCCTTGATCGGCCGTCTGGCGCGCGGCTACAACGCGGCGCGGTTCGCGGGCACACTGGCGATGCTGGCTGGCGCCGGCGTGCCGATCCTCAAGGCGCTGCAGGCGGCGGCCGAAACGCTGGGCAACCGCGCGTTGCGCGCCGATGCCGTCGATGCGCTGGCCCAGGTCCGCGAAGGCGCGCCTCTGGCCTCCGCGCTGGCCGGCCGGCGCCGGTTCCCCGGGCTGCTTGCGATGTTCGCGCGCCTGGGCGAACAGACCGGTGAGCTGCCGACCATGCTGGCGCGTGCGGCAGCGCAGCTGAGCGGCGAGGTGCAACGCCGCTCGATGGCCCTGGCCACCGTGCTCGAGCCTCTGCTGATCGTCGCGATGGGCGGCGTGGTCATGCTGATCGTGCTGGCCGTGCTGCTGCCGATCATCCAGTTGAACACCTGGGTCCGATAGCGCTCGGCAGGCCGCGCAATCCCTGCTTTGAACCGGTTGGCGGGTTTGGGCAACCAATTGCGTGACAAGTCCAGCACAATTCGCGGCAACACCGGGAGCGGCGTTTGCTTCAATGAAGGCGGGCAGTGCGTCACGGAGGTCTCGACATGACTGGCAGCCACGATCTGGTTCCGCTGCGCCACCGCGGCAACATTCCGATCGCCAAGATGCGCAGCGTCTACCGCTGTGACGACGTGCAGCGGCGCCTGACCAAGTTGCCGCCCAAGGAACACGAAAGCCTGCGCGCGACCTACGAGCGCATGCTCGAGAAGGGCCCGGAGCGCTTCCAGGTCAAGCCTTCCGGGTTGCCGGCGATGGACCACCTGTACGACGAGATGCCGAACTTCGCGCAGGTGCTCGACGACGTGAAACGCCAGCTGGCCTTGTGCGAGGACAGCCGCGACGCGCTGGAGATCACGCCGACGCTGCTCCTGGGCCCCCCAGGCGTCGGCAAGACGCATTTCGCGCGCCAGCTGGCCGGCCTGCTCGGAACCGGCATGGGCTTTGTCTCGATGAGCTCGCTCACCGCAGGCTGGGTGCTGAGCGGCGCATCTTCCCAGTGGAAAGGCGCGCGCCCCGGCAAGGTCTTCGAGACGCTGGTCGACGGCCAGTATGCCAACCCGGTGATGGTGATCGACGAGATCGACAAGACCAGCGGCGAGCATGCCTACGACCCACTCGGTGCGCTGTACAGCCTGCTCGAATTCGATACCGCGCACGCGTTCACCGACGAATTCGCCGAGGTGGCCATCGACGCTAGCCAGGTGATCTGGATCGCCACCGCCAACGACGACCATTCGATACCCGAGCCGATTCTCAATCGCATGAACGTCTATCAGGTCGAGGCGCCGGACGCCGAGGCCGCCCGCGGTATCGCGCGGCGCCTGTATACGGGTATCCGCCAGAGCCACGACTGGGGCCAGCGTTTCGATCCAGACCCCTCGATGGCCGTACTCGACCGCCTGGCCGAGCTGGCGCCGCGCGAGATGCGCCGCGCATGGATGACGGCATTCGGCAACGCCAAGCTCGATGGGCGCGGCACGATCGAGGTGCGCGACCTGCCCGAACCATCGGCGCGGCGCTGTCCGATCGGCTTCGTGCAGTAGGCCCCGCCGAGCTGCCCTCGAGAGGCCGGCCTCCCCCTTGGGGGATCACGTCGCAGGCGTGCAGGGGGCCGCCGAGCAGCGCGCAGCGCCTCGGAGACTGCCGGCCCCACGCGGCCTCGTATCATCGGCCATGAGCACCACGCTGGCCGGCCAGCTCGTCGTCGCGATCTCGTCGCGTGCGCTGTTCGACTTCGAAGAAGAGAACCGCGTGTTCGAGGCCAGCGACGACAGGGCCTATATGCAGTTGCAGCTGCAGCGTCTGGAACAACCGGCGCGCGCCGGCGTGGCCTTCTCGCTGGTCAACAAGCTGCTGGCCTTCAATGCCGAACAGCCGCGCGTCGAGGTCGTGATCCTGTCGCGCAACGATCCGGTGTCGGGCATGCGGGTCTTCCGTTCGGCGCAGCACTACGGCCTGCCGATCCAGCGCGGCGTGTTCACGCGCGGCGAGAGCCCCTGGCGCTACCTGAAGCCGCTGGCTGCACACCTGTTTCTGTCGACCAACGAGGCGGATGTTCGATCGGCGCTGGATGCGGGCGTGCCGGCCGCACGCGTGTATCCGCACAGCGCGCGCGCTTCCGATGCGCATCCGGGCGAAGTACGCATTGCCTTCGACGGCGACGCCGTGCTGTTCTCGGACGAGGCCGAACGCGTGTTCCAGCGCGACGGGCTGGATGCGTTCCAGAACCACGAACGCGAGCTCTCGACCACCCCGCTCGCGCCCGGCCCGTTCAAACCCCTGCTCGAGGCGCTGCACCGCCTGCAGAACATGCCCGCGCGCGACATGCGCATCCGCACGGCGCTGGTCACCGCACGCAGCGCGCCCGCGCACGAGCGCGCGATCCGCACGCTGATGAACTGGAACATCGCGATCGACGAGGCCATGTTCCTGGGCGGTCTGGCCAAGGGCGAGTTCCTGCGCGAGTTCGAACCCGACTTCTTCTTCGACGACCAGACCCGCCACGTCGACTCGGCCGCCGAACACGTACCCGCCGGCCATGTGGCGTCCGGCGTTGCGAGCCACTGAATCCGCTCGCGGCGCTCAAGCCACCTGATAGCGACGCAGCCCTTCCAGGTCGAGCACACGCACGCCGCCGTACTCGATGCGTATCACCTCGGCATCCTGCAAAGTCTTCAACGCCTCGTTGACGCGCTGCCGCGACAGGCCGACCAGGTAGCCCAGCTCCTGCTGGGTGATGCGCAGCAGCTTGCCAACGCCCGGGTACAAAACCGGGTGAAACAGCGACGCCAGGTTGCGCGCCACCCGCGTGTCCGGGTCGGTCAAACGATCGATCTCGCGCGCTGCGATGAACTGCGACAGGCGTTCATTCAGTTGCCCCATCACGTACCGGTTGAACGCGATGCTGCGTTCGAGCAGCCAGTCGAAAGTCTCGATCGGAAGCCCCGCCACCACACTGCGTCGCAGGGCCTCGATGTTGTAGCGATAGACCTCCCGCTTGAGCAGCGTGCCCTCGCCGAACCACGCGCCCGAGGGCACGCCCGTGAAGGTGATCGACGTGCCGGCGGAACTGTCGTTGCTCATCTTGAGCAGACCGTCGACCACGCCGAACCAGAAGTTCGCCTTGCGCCCGATCTTGCAGACATAGTCGCCCACCTCGGCGTCGGCCACCTGCAAGGCCGACGCGGCGCGCGCACGCTCGGCCTGCGACAACACATGCAGCCAGGGCACCATGCGCAGCTCCGCCGATGTCGGCGCCCTGGCACGTTGCAGGAGCGAAGGCATGCCTTTGGGCGGCACGGACAGCGCAAGGTCCATCGGCAACTGCTCCTCGCAGATGACAGCGGGCTGACATGGCCCCCTGGGGAAACCCCGGCCCGGAGCGACCCTAGGATTGTCGTTGCAACGACAACACGGCGTCAAACTTGCTCGCAGAATCGCGTTCCGGACACCGGCCCCGTCGCCATGCGACATCCACCGGAATTCCAAGGAGCACTTTGTGCGAACCACATTCCCCCGGCTGATGCTGGAGCATGCGCGCCAGAGGCCGCAGGCGGCCGCATTGCGCGAGAAGGAATACGGCATCTGGCAGACCACCACCTGGTCCGAGCTCGCGCTGCTCGTGCGCCGAATGGCCTGCGGGCTGGCTCATGCCGGCGTGCGGCGCGGCGACCATATCGTGGTCGTGGGCGAGAACCGGCCGCGCCTGTATGCGTCGATGCTCGCCGCGCAGGCGCTCGGCGCGGTGCCGGTGCCGCTGTACCAGGACGCCGTGGGGGCGGAGTACCGCTTCCCGATCAACAACGCCGAGGTCGGGTTCGCGATCGTCGAAGACCAGGAACAGGTCGACAAGATGCTCGAGCTGCGCGCGGATTGCCCGACGCTCAAGCGAATCTGGTTCGACGAACCCCGCGGACTGCGCAACTACGTCGAGGAAGGCCTGGATTCGCTCGACGCGCTGGTGGCCGCCGGCAAGGCGCACGACGAGGCCAACGCCCGGTTGTTCGACGCCGAGGTCGAGCTTTGCCAGCCCGACGATGTGGCGGCGATGTTCTTCACCAGCGGCACCACCGGAAACCCCAAGGGTGTGGTGCACACGCACTTCACGCTGCTCGACCGCGCCGCCGCCGGCAAGTCCTTCGACAAGCTCACCGCGGCCGAGGAAGTGCTGGCCTACCTGCCCCCGGCCTGGATCGGCCAGAACATCTTCAGCTACGCGCAGTGGCTGGCATGCGGCTACGTGGTGAATTGCCCGGAGTCGGCGGCCACGGTGACGATCGACCTGAAGGAGATCGGACCGACCTACTACTTCGCGCCGCCGCCCGTCTTCGAAAGGCTGCTCACCGCGGTGACGATCCGGATGGAGGACGCCGGCGCACTCAAGAGGTGGCTGTTCAAGACCTGCATGGACGTGGCGCGTCGCGTCGGTCCGGCGCGCATGGATGGCAAGCCTGTCGCGGCGATCGACCAGCTCAAGTACCGGCTGGGTGACTGGTTCGTGTTCGGCCCGTTGCGCAACAGCCTGGGATTCTCGCGCGTGCGCGTGGCCTACACGGCAGGCGAGGCGATCGGGCCCGATCTGTTCACCTTCTACCGCTCGATCGGTATCAACCTCAAACAGCTCTATGGCTCCACCGAAACCGCCGTGTTCGTCTGCCTGCAGCCCGACCACGAGGTGAAGGCCGACACGGTGGGCGTGCCGATCGAAGGGGTGCAGATCAAACTGGCCGACTCGGGCGAGATTCTCGTCAAGTCTCCGGGCCTGCTCAAGGAGTACTACAAGAACCCGGCGGCCACCGCCGAGGTGTTGACCGCGGACGGCTGGTATCACACCGGCGACGCAGGCTTCATCGACTCCGGCGGACACCTGAAGATCATCGACCGCGCCAAGGATGTCGGCCGCATCGTGGGCGGCCCGAACGACGGCGCGATATTTGCGCCGAAGTATGTCGAGAACAAGCTGAAGTTCTTTCCGTACATCAAGGAAGCGGTGGCGTACGGCGACCGGCGCGAAAGGGTTTGCGCGTTCATCAACATCGACTTCGAGGCCATCGGCAACTGGGCCGAGAAGCGCAACCTGCCCTACGCCGGCTACACCGATCTGGCGCAGAAGCCCGAGGTCTACGAACTCGTGCGCGAATGCGTCGAGAAGGTCAATGCCGATCTCGCGGCCGACGAGAAGCTGGCGGGCTCGCAGATCAACCGCTTCTTGATCCTGCACAAGGAGCTCGACGCCGACGATGGTGAACTCACGCGCACACGCAAGGTCAGGCGTGGCTACATAGGCGAGAAGTATCAGGTGCTGGTCGACGCGCTATACGAAGGCAAGACCGAGCAGTTCATCGAGACCGCGGTCAGGTTCGAAGACGGTCGCAGCGGCAGCGTGTCGGCCACGCTGAAGATCGTGGACGTCCAGGTCTTTCCCGCGATGAAGAAGGCCGCCTGATGACCGAGCGCAGGATCGGCGAGGTCATCCTCGACGTCAACAACATCTCGCTGAGCTTCGGCGGCGTGAAGGCGCTCACCGACATCAGCTTCGATGTGCGCGAGCGCGAGATCCGCGCCATCATCGGGCCCAACGGTGCAGGCAAGAGTTCGATGCTCAACTGCATCAACGGCGTCTACATGCCGCAGCAAGGCACGATCACCTTCCGCGGCAAGACCTTCAATCAGATGAACTCGCGCCAGGTCGCCGAAATGGGCGTCGCGAGGACGTTCCAGAGCCTGGCCTTGTTCAAGGGCATGAACGTGATCGACAACATCATGTCAGGCCGCAATCTGAAGATGAAGACCAACCTCTTTCAGCAGGCCATCCGCTGGGGTGCCGCCGAACGCGAGGAGGTCGCGCACCGCGACTTCGTCGAGCACATCATCGACTTCCTCGAGATCCAGGCCCATCGCAAGACCCAGGTCGGCCGCCTCCCCTACGGGCTGCAGAAGCGCGTGGACCTGGGGCGCGCACTCGCCATGGAGCCTCAGGTGCTGCTGCTGGACGAGCCGATGGCGGGCATGAACGTCGAGGAAAAGCAGGACATGTGCCGCTTCGTGCTCGATGTCAACGACGAGTTCGGTACCACCATCGTGCTGATCGAACACGACATGAGCGTGGTGATGGACATCTCCGACCGTGTCGTCGTGCTCGACTACGGCAAGAAGATCGGTGACGGCAGCCCCGACGCGGTGCGCAGCAACCCCGACGTCATCAGCGCGTACCTGGGCACCGGGCACTGAACACCATGGGCTTCTTCCTCGAGACACTGTTCGGCGGCCTGATGGCCGGCATGCTCTACTCGCTGATCGCGCTGGGCTTCGTGCTGATCTTCAAGGCCTCGGGGGTCTTCAACTTCGCCCAGGGCGCGATGGTGCTGTTCTCGGCGCTGACGATGGCACGCTTCGCCGAGTGGATCCCGCACTGGACCGGCGTCGAGGGTAAGCTGCTCGTCAACCTTCTGGCCTTCGCGGTTGCGATCGTCGTGATGATGGCTGCGGCGTGGCTGATCGAGCGCCTGGTCCTGCGCCGCCTGGTCAACCAGGAAGGCATCACGCTGCTGATGGCCACCCTGGGCATCGCCTATTTCTTTGATGGCTTCGGGCAGACCGTCTTCGGCAGCGACATCTACAAGATCGACATCGGGCTCCCGAAGGACCCGATCTTCCTCTTCGAGAGCACGTTCCAGGGCGGGGTGCTGATCAACAAGGAAGACCTGTACGCGGCGGGAATCGCCGCCGCGCTGGTCGCGCTGCTGATGCTGTTCTTCCAGAAGACAGCCACGGGTCGGGCGCTGCGTGCGGTCGCCGACGATCACCAGGCCGCGCAGTCGATCGGTATTCCGCTCAACCACATCTGGGTCATTGTCTGGAGCGTGGCGGGCTTCGTGGCGCTGGTGGCCGGCGTCATCTGGGGCAGCAAGCTCGGCGTGCAGTTCTCGCTGTCGCTGGTGGCCCTGAAGGCGCTGCCGGTGGTAATCCTGGGCGGACTCACCTCGGTGCCGGGCGCGATCGTCGGCGGGCTGATCATCGGCGTCGGCGAGAAGCTGTCCGAGGTCTACTTCGGTCCGGCGTTCGGGGGCGGCATCGAAATCTGGTTCGCCTACGTGCTCGCGTTAGCGTTTCTGCTCGTCAGGCCCCAAGGGCTGTTTGGCGAAAAGATCATTGATCGCGTATGACGCGGGCAATGATCTTTCGGCGCAGGCTAAATTCGCGTAGCGAAGTTAACCGAACGAAGTGAGCGGCCGAAGCCAAAGGATCATCGAGAGACAACATGCTCTACCGAGAAAACGGCCAATTCAAGACCGACTACCGGTCCGACCAGCAGATCTTCCCGATCCTGCAGGACCGTGTCGCTGTCGGACTGATGCTGGCGGTGGCCTTCGTCGGCGTGCCGCTGCTGGCCGACGAGTACATGCTGCGCGCGATCCTGATCCCGTTCCTGATCCTGGCGCTGGCCGCGCTGGGCCTGAACGTGCTGGTCGGCTACTGCGGCCAGATCTCGCTCGGTGCAGGCGCGTTCATGGCCGTCGGCGCCTACGCCGCCTACAACTTCTTCGTCCGCGTCGATGGCATGCCGCTGCTGCTGGCGCTGCTGCTGGGCGGGATCTTCGCCACCCTCGTCGGCGTCGTCTTCGGCATCCCGTCGCTGCGCATCAAGGGCCTGTACCTGGCGGTGGCCACGCTCGCGGCACAGTTCTTCGTCGACTGGGCGTTCCTGCGCATCAAGTGGCTCACCAACGACTCGTCCTCGGGGTCGGTGGCGGTGGCCGCGCTCGACGTGTTCGGCATCCCTATCGTCTCGCCGGTGCAGAAATACCTGTTTTGCCTGGCCATCGTGACCCTGTTCGCGCTGGCAGTGAAGAATCTGGTGCGCGGGCACATCGGGCGCGAATGGATGGCGATTCGCGACATGGACGTGGCCGCCTCGGTGATCGGCATCCGGCCGGTGTACGCCAAGCTCAGCGCGTTCGCCGTCAGCTCGTTCATCGTCGGTGTCGCCGGTGCGCTGTGGGCCTTCATCTACCTCGGCTCCTGGGAGCCGGCGGCATTCAACATCAACCGCTCGTTCGACCTGCTGTTCATGATCATCATCGGCGGCCTGGGCTCGGTGATGGGCAGCTTCTTCGGCGCAGCCTTCATCGTCTTCCTGCCGATCATCCTCGACCAGTTGCTGCCGGCGCTGGGCAACGCGGTCGGCGTCCCGATCGACACCGCGACCGTGTCGCACATCGTGTTCATGATCGTCGGCACCCTGATCATCTTCTTCCTTATTGTCGAACCGCACGGCCTGGCGCGGCTGTGGGTGATCGGCAAGGAGAAGCTGCGGCTGTGGCCCTTCCCCCATTGAACTGCGCCATTTCCCCTACCGCACGACGCACGTGCTCATCTCACCTCTGGAGGCAGACATGAAGTTTCGGACCCTCGCCCTCGCCGCCGTGCTGGTTGCCGTCGGCACCAGCACGGCTTACGCCCAGCCCAAGGAGCAGTTCTTCCCGGCGCTGCCCTACCGTACCGGGCCGTTCGGTCCGAACGGCACCCCCTGGGCGAACGGCTATGCCGACTACCTGAAGTACATCAATGCCAAGGGGGGCATCAACGGCGTGAAGATCGTCTACGAAGAATGCGAGACCGGCTACGACACCGCGCGCGGCGTCGAGTGCTACGAGCGCCTGAAGGGCAAGCACGGCGGGGCGACGCTGTTCCAGCCGCTGTCCACCGGCATCACCTATGCGCTGACCGACAAGGCGCCGGTCGACAAGATCCCGCTGATCACCGCTGGCTACGGCCGCGCCGACTCGCAGGACGGCCTGGTCTACGGCTGGAACTTCCCGCTCGCGGGCACCTACTGGGTGGCCGCCGACGTGCTGATCCAGCACATCGCGAAGAAGGAAGGCGGCTTCGACAAGCTCAAGGGCAAGAAGATCGCGCTCGTCTACCACGACAGCCCCTACGGCAAGGAGCCGATCGTCATGCTGCAGGAGCGCTCCAAGCTCAACGGCTTCGATCTGCAGCTGCTGCCGGTCACGTCGCCCGGCGTCGAGCAAAAGGCCACCTGGCTGCAGATCCGCCAGAGCCGGCCCGACTATGTGTTTCTCTGGGGCTGGGGCGTGATGAACTCGGTGGCGCTGAAGGAGGCACAGGCCACCGGCTACCCGCGCGAGAAGATGTACGGCGTGTGGTGGTCGTCGGCCGAGCCCGACGTGAAGGATGTCGGCGACGGCGCCAAGGGCTACAACGGCCTGGCGATGCAGCACGGCGCGCACCCGAATGCCAAGATCACCAAAGACATCCTCGAACTCGTGCACGGCAAGGGCCAGGGTACCGGAGCGAAGGAGGAGGTGGGCTCTGTGCTCTACATGCGCGGCGCGATGAGCGCGATGCTCGCGGTCGAGGGCGTAAAGCGTGCGCAGGAGCGCTACGGCAAGGGCAAGTGGATGAGCGCCGAGCAGACCCGCTGGGGCCTGGAGAACCTGGCGCTCGACCAGAAGAAGCTCGACGCACTGGGCTTCGCCGAGGTCATGCGGCCGGTGTCCACCAGCTGCGCCGACCACATGGGCCCGGCCTGGGCGCGCATCCACACCTGGGACGGCAGCAAGTGGGCATTCTCTTCGGACTGGTACCAGGCCGATGAATCGATCCTCAAGCCGCTGGTCAAGAGCACGGCGGCCAAGTACGCCGCGGAAAAGAAGATCACGCCGCGCACGCCGGAGCAGTGCCAGAGCTGATCCGCGGAGCGGATCAGCTCTTCGAGCTATTGCACACCGCTCCCGCCCCTTCCCCTCCCTCCAGGAGGGAGGGGTTTGTGGCACCCCCGCCCCGCCGAGCGGGGCGGGCCCCTCGCGGGGCCCTCTTCGAAGCGCCGCTGCGCGACGCTTCGAAGAGTCAAGAGCACAGACATGAGCAACATACTCCTCAACGTCAACGGCATCGAGGTCATCTACAACCATGTGATCCTGGTGCTCAAGGGTGTTTCGCTGCAGGTGCCCGAGGGCGGCATCGTCGCGCTGCTGGGCGGCAACGGTGCCGGCAAGACCACCACGTTGCGCGCCGTCAGCAACCTGCTGGCCGGCGAGCGTGGCGAAGTGACCAAGGGTTCGATCGAGCTGCGCGGCGAGCGGATCGAGAAGCTCAGCACCTCGCAGATGGTCGACCGCGGCGTGATCCAGGTGATGGAGGGCCGCCACTGCTTCGCGCACCTGACGATCGAGGAGAACCTGCTCACCGGCGCCTACACGCGCAAGGACGGCAAGGGCGGCGTTGCCGCCACGCTCGAAAAGGTCTACAACTATTTCCCGCGCTTGAAGACGCGGCGCGGCTCGCAGGCGGCCTACACGTCGGGCGGCGAGCAGCAGATGTGCGCCATCGGGCGCGCGCTGATGGCCAACCCGAAGATGGTGCTGCTCGACGAACCGTCGATGGGGCTGGCGCCGCAGATCGTGCTGGAGGTGTTCGAGATCGTGAAGGATCTCAACCAACGCGAGAAGGTCACGTTCCTGCTGGCCGAGCAGAACACCAACATGGCGCTGCGCTATGCCGACGACGGCTACATCCTCGAGAACGGCCGCGTGGTGATGGAGGGCAAGGCGAGCGACCTGCGCGAGAACGAAGACGTCAAGGAGTTCTACCTCGGCGTCGGTGGCGGCGATCGCAAGAGCTTCCGCGATGTGAAGAGCTACAAGCGCAGAAAGCGGTGGCTCGCCTGACGATTCTGCTCACGGCTGGCCTGGAAATTCACGATGAGCGACGACTGGGGCTTTGCCCCGCCTCCGTTTGACCCTGAGGCGGCGTTGCTGCAGCTCAAGCGATCGCTGCGCGAACTCGGGCTTGCCGAGCGCGGCAACGGCTGCGAGTTGCGTGGCAAGCGCGTGATCGAGTGGAGCGTCGGCGCGGCGACGATCGAGGCGCGCCTCGCACGCCGGCCCGCACTCGCGCCGGAGTGGGACGCGCAGCCCCTGAAGTCGGCCACCGACCAGCGCAAGCTCGTCGATGAGCTGAAGAAGCGCCTCGAACGTTGGCAGCGGGAGGACTGATGACCCGCCGATCCGGATTCGACGCGCAGCGTGCCCTCGCCGCCGCATTGCCCGGAGCCGTTGAAGACGTCAAATGGGGCGCCGACCTCGTAGTCAGCGTCGGCGGCAGAATGTTCTGCGTCTTCCTGCTGCGAGACGGGCACGCCGCGAACTGTTCGTTCAAGGTCGACGACGACCGTTTCCTGGAACTGACCGGTGTTCCCGGCGTGGTCCCGGCACCGTACCTCGCGCGCGCGAAGTGGGTGCAAATCAGTCCCGGACACGGCCTGGTCGCTGGTGATCTCGATCGGCTGATCCGCCGCTCGCATGCGCTGGTCGGCGCCAGACTGACGAAGAAGCTACGCAAGGAGATTGGAGTCGCTGTATGACGACCACCTATTACGATCCGCTCGAAACCCGCAGTCCCGCGCAGCGCGAAGTCGCTGCGCTGGCGGCGTTGCCCGCCCTGGTGCGCCGCGCCCAGGGCACGGCGGGCGGCGCACGGCGCTTCTGTCCAGTCGACGCCGGTTCGATCACCACCCGCCAGGCGCTGGCACGATTGCCGGTGCTGCGCAAGACCGAGCTGTTCGAACAGCAGATTGCGCAGCGCGAGGCTGACACCTGGGATCCGCTGGGCGGCTATTCGGCGATCGGCTGGCGCGGCATGGCAGCCGCCGGCGGCGCGCGCCGGGTGTTCCAGTCGCCCGGGCCGATCTATGAACCCGAAGGCGCAGCCCCCGATTACTGGCGCATGGCGCGCGCGATCTGGGCCGCTGGGTTTCGGGCCGGCGACCTGGTGCATTGCAGCTTCAGCTATCACCTGACGCCCGCCGGGGCGATGATGGAGACCGGCGCACACGCGATCGGCTGCACCACGTTTGCCGGCGGCGTCGGCAACACCGAGATGCAGTTGCAGGCGATCGTCGACCTGCGCCCGCAGGGCTATATCGGCACGCCGAGTTTCTTGAAGATCCTGATCGAAAAGGCCGCGGAAGCCGGCACCTCGATTGCATCGATCACCAAGGCGTTGGTCAGTGGCGAGGCCTTCCCGCCGTCGTTGCGCGACTGGCTGGGCGAGCGCGGCGTTGCCGGCTACCAGGCCTATGCGACGGCCGATGTGGGGCTGATCGCCTACGAGACCAGCGCGCGCGAAGGGCTGGTGGTCGACGAAGGCGTGATCGTCGAGATCGTGCGTCCAGGTACCGACGATCCGGTGCCGGATGGCGAAGTCGGCGAGGTGGTCGTCACCGTGCTCAACGCCGACTACCCATTGATCCGCTTCGGCACCGGCGACCTGAGCGCCGTGCTGCCCGGGCCCTGCCCGACCGGGCGCACGCAGCAGCGCATCAAGGGCTGGATGGGGCGCGCCGACCAGACCACCAAGGTGCGCGGCATGCTCGTGCACCCGAGCCAGGTGGCCGACGTGGTGCGGCGGCACACCGAAATCCGGCGTGCACGCGTCGTGGTCGAAGGCGAGATGGCCAGCGACCGCATGACCTTCAAGGCCGAGGTGTCGGCTCGGCCCGACGGCCTGGCCGACTCGATCGCGGCCAGCTTGCGCGACATCACGAAACTGCGAGCCGACGTCGCACTCGTGGACGTTGGCTCGCTGCCCAACGACGGCAAGGTGATCGAGGACGCGCGCAGCTACAAATAGCCGCGGCATTCAAGCCCGCGGCTGGCTCTTGTCCGGCCTCAGCTTTCGAGCTTGACGTTCGCGTCCTTGACAACCTTGGCCCACTTGACGATCTCTTCCTGGATGAAAGCCGCGAACTTCTCGGCCGTTCCACCGCCGTCCTCGGCGCCGTAGGTGTCGAGCTGCGCCTGCACGTCGGGCATCGCCAGCACCGCGTTGACGTCGTCGTTGACCTTGGCCACGATCGCGCGCGGCAGCTTGCCCGGCCCGACCAGCCCGTACCAGGTGGTGGCCTCGAATCCCGGATAGCCTTCTTCCTGCATCGTCGGCACCGTGGGGTGGCCCTTGGCGCGCTTGGTGCGCGTCTGGGCCAGCGCGATCACGCGGCCGTTCTTCACGTGCGGCGTGGCCGCCGTCATCGTGTCGAAACTGTACTGGATCTGGCCGCCGATCAGGTCGGTCAGCAGCGGGCCCGATCCCTTGTACGGGATGTGCAGCGCGTCGACCTGGGCGCGCAGCTTGAACATCTCCAGCGCCAGGTGCTGCGCCGAGCCCTGGCCGGCCGAGCCGAAGCTGATGCGTCCGGGCTGCGCCTTGCACAGCGCAACCAGGTCGCGCACGTTCTTGGCCGGCGCATTCGGATTGGCGATCAGCAGGTTGGGCGTCACGCCCACCAGCACGATGGGCGTGAAGTCGCGCTCGATGTTGTAGCGCAGCTTGGGCTGCAGGCTGTATGCCAGCGCGTGGCTGTTGATGTGCGCCATCAGCAGCACGCTGCCGTCGCTGGGTTGCGTGGCCGTGTACTCGGCGGCCAGCACGCCGGCAACGCCAGCCTTGGTCTCGACCACCACCTGCTGGCCCCACATCGGCGTCAGCTTGGCTGACAGCACGCGCGCCAGCGCGTCGGTGCCACCGCCCGGCGGAAACCCCACGATGATGCGCACCGGCCCCTGCGGCCACGACTGCGCGCGAACGGCGGGCAGTCCCAGCGTCACGGCGGCGCCGGCCGCGGCCCGAAGAATCGATCGTCGTTGCATGCTTACTCCTGTTGGTGCTAGGCGGCCGCCTTCAGCGCGGTGTCCTGCGGGTGAGCGGCGAAGAAGTCCATCGCTGACTGCACGCCGCTGCCAGCGAGCGCGACGCCGCCGAGCTTGAGCCCGATCTCGACGCCGGCCAGGGTGGCGATCAGGGTGAGGTCGTTGCAGTCACCCAGGTGCCCGATGCGGAACATGCGGCCACGGACCTTGCCCAGCCCGGTGCCCAGCGACAGGTCGAAGCGGCGATGGATCAGCTGGCGCAGCTTGTCGGCGTCCACGCCCGCCGGGGTGATCACGCCGGTCAGCACCGGCGAGTACACGGCCGCGTCGGCGCACTGGATCGGCAGACCCCAGGCGCGCACCGCGGCGCGCACGCCTTCGCCCCAGCGCCGGTGGCGCGCGAACACCGCATCGAGCCCCTGCTCGAGCAGCATGTCGAGCGATTCGGCGAGGCCATAGAGCAGGTTGGTGTTGGGCGTGTACGGCCAGTAGCCGCCCTTGTTGGCCTCGACGATCTCGTCCCAGGCCCAGTAGGCCTTGGGCAGTCGGGCGGATTTCGACGCCGCCAGCGCCTTCGGCGACAGCGCGTTGAAGCTGATGCCCGGGGGCAGCATCAGGCCCTTCTGCGAGCCGCTGATGGCGACGTCGACACCCCATTCGTCGTGCCGGTAGTCGGCGCAGGCCAGACCCGAGATCGTGTCGACCATCAGCAACGCCGGGTGGCCCGCCGCGTCGATCGCACGGCGCACCGCGGCGATGTCCGAGGTGACGCCGGTCGAGGTCTCGTTGTGCACGACGCAGACGGCCTTGATGCGACGGTCCTTGTCGGCACGCAGCCGCTGCTCGATCAGGTCGGCCTGCACGCCTTGGCGCCAGCCGTTGGGCAGGCCGGTCGCCGGGTCGGTGCCGGGCACGCCGAGGAACTCGGGCTGCAGCCCCAGGCGCAGCGCCATCTTCTGCCACAGCGTCGCGAAGTGGCCAGTCTCGAACATCAGCAGCGCGTCGCCGGGGCTCATCGTATTGGCCAGCGCAGCCTCCCAGGCGCCGGTGCCCGAGGCGGGATAGATCGCGACCGGGTGCTGGGTCTTGAAGATCTGGCGGATGCCGGCCAACACCTTCAGGCCAAGGGCGCCGAACTCGGGGCCGCGGTGGTCGATCGTCGGCAGGCTCATCGCCCGCAGGATGCGATCGGGCACCGGACTCGGGCCGGGTATCTGCAGAAAGTGGCGGCCGCTGGGGTGGAAGTCAAGCGGGATCATCGATGAGGTCCTCCGACACTCGGGTGGACAATGGGCCCGATCATTGCACGCCCGCTCGTAACAGACGCGCATGGATTCCCCGCATCGTGGCCCACCCGACCGTTTCGACCTCCGCTGAACCCACCGACACGAGCGCCGTCCTGGCCGCGCGGTTGCGCAGGCACACGCGCGGCGAGGTGCTGTTCGACGCCGCCTCGCGCGGCCGCTACGCCACCGATGCATCGATCTACCAGGTAATGCCGGTCGGTGTCTTCGTGCCGGCCGACGACGCGGACGTGCAGACCGCGATCGACATCGCGCGCGAAGTGAAGGTTCCCGTGCTGCCTCGCGGCGCGGGCTCCAGCCAGTGCGGCCAGACGGTGGGCGCCTGCCTGGTGATCGACACCAGCAAGCACCTGTGGCGGGTGCTCGACGTGGATGCCGCCAAGCGCCGCGCCACCGTGCAGCCCGGCCTGGTGCTCGACGCCCTGAACGCCCAGCTCAAGGTTCATGGTCTGTGGTTCCCGGTCGACGTGTCGACCAGTGCGCAGGCCACGCTCGGCGGCATGGCGGGCAACAACTCGTGCGGCTCGCGCTCGATCGCCTACGGCAACATGGTGCACAACGTGGCCGGTGCCGATGTGTGGCTGGCCGACGGCAGCACGCAGCGGTTCGGCCGCGTCGATAGCCTGAGCGGCCGCGCCGCCGAGACGGCGGCCTTCGTCAAGGGCCTCGCCGACGCACACCGCGCCGAGATCGAAGCTCGCTGGCCCAAGGTGCTGCGCCGCGTCGGCGGCTACAACCTAGACGTCTTCCAGCCGCGCAGCGTCAGACCCTACAGCGACGACGGGTCGGTCAACCTCGCGCACCTGCTGATCGGCGCCGAGGGCACGCTGGGCTTCATCCGCTCGCTGACGCTCGATCTCGCGCCGCTGCCGCGCGCGCGCGTGCTGGGCGTCGTGAACTTCCCGACCTTTCACGCCGCGATGGATTCGGCGCAGCACATCGTCAAGCTCGGTCCCACCGCGGTGGAGCTCGTCGACCGCACGATGATCGAGTTGTCGCGCGCCAATCCGGCGTTCCGTCCGGTGATCGAGGCCGCGCTGATCGGCGCACCCGAGGCGATCCTGCTGGTGGAGTTCTCGGGCGAGGAGCGCGGCGCGCTGCTGCAGCGCCTGGGCGCACTGGTCGAGCTGATGGGCGACCTGGGCCTGCCCGGCAGCGTGGTGCAGATGCCCGACGATGCGCCGCAGAAGGCGCTGTGGGAGGTACGCAAGGCCGGCCTGAACATCATGATGAGCCTGAAGGGCGACGGCAAGCCGGTCAGCTTCATCGAGGACTGCGCGGTGCCGCTCGAACACCTGGCCGAATACACCGACGCGCTGACCGATGTGTTCCGGCGTCATGGCACGCGCGGCACCTGGTACGCGCATGCCTCGGTGGGCACGCTGCACGTGCGGCCGATCCTCGACATGCGCCAGGGCGGGCCGCACGGAGGCGCGGCCCGGATGCGCGCGATCGCCGACGAGGCCAGCGCGCTGGTGCGCCGCTTCAAGGGCGCCTACAGCGGCGAGCACGGCGACGGGCTGTGCCGCGGTGAATGGATCGAGTGGCAGTTCGGCCCGGCGCTGAACGACGCCTTTCGCGCGATCAAGCGCTACCTCGACCCGGACAACCTGTTCTGCCCGAACCGCATCGTCGACGCACCGAAGATGGACGACGCGTCGCTGTTCCGCTACCCGCCTGGCTACAGGACCATCACCCTGAAGCCGGCGTTCGACTGGTCGGCCTGGAACGTGCAGAACGATCCGATGACCGAAACCACCACGGCACCCGGCACGGGCGGCGACGCCACCGGCGGTTTCGCCAAGGCGGTGGAGATGTGCAACAACAACGGCCACTGCCGCAAGTTCGACGCCGGCACGATGTGCCCGAGCTACCGCATCACGCGCGACGAACAGCACCTCACGCGCGGGCGCGCCAACACGCTGCGGCTGGCGCTCTCGGGCCAACTGGGCAACGACGCATTGACCGGCGAGCCGGTGCACCAGGCGCTCGACCTGTGCGTCGGCTGCAAGGGCTGCAAGCGCGATTGCCCCACCGGCGTCGACATGGCGCGCATGAAACTCGAGGTCCAGGCCCAGCGCCGCGCGCGACACGGCGTGCCGCTCAAGGACCGCCTGGTCGCGCAGCTGCCGGACTATGCACCGTGGGCCAGCCGCGTGCCGTGGCTGCTGAACCAGCGCAATCGCTCACCGCTGCTGGCCCGCTTGAGCGAACGCTGGCTGGGCCTGTCGGCCCGGCGCTCGCTGCCGAGTTGGCGCCGCGACACGCTATGGCGCCAGGCGCCGGCGCTAGGACTGGCGTCGCGCGACGCGGTGCTGCGTGCCGCCAAGCCCGTGGTGCTGTGGGCCGATACCTTCAGCGGCCACTTCGAGCCCGAGAACGCCGTGGCGGCGATCCGCGTCCTGCAGGCCGCCGGCTACACGGTTCATCTGGCCGAGGGCGCGGACGGGCGCCACCCCTGCTGCGGCCGCACCTACTTGTCGGCGGGCATGGTCGACGAAGCGCGCGCCAAGGCGCGCCACCTGATCGCTGCGCTGGCCCCGTTCGTTGAGTGCGGCATGTCGATCGTCGGGCTCGAACCCTCGTGCGTGCTGACGCTGCGCGACGAGATGGGCGCGATGGGCCTCGGTGACGCGGTCGGTCGCATTGCCGGCCAGACGCTGCTGTTCGAGGAATTCGTCGCACGCGAGGCCCGCGCCGGCCGTTTCGTGCCGCGCTGGCGCAACGCCGATCGGCCCCTGGTCGTGCATGGGCATTGCCACCAAAAGGCATTCGGCCTGATGGGCTCGGTCGTCGAAACGCTGAACCTGCTCCCGGCCGCACGCGTGAATGTCATTCCGAGCTCGTGCTGCGGCATGGCCGGCGCGTTCGGATTCGAGGCGCGGCACATCGATGCCTCGATGCAGATGGCCGAGCTCGACCTGTTGCCGGCGGTGCGCGCAGCCGGCGACGCGATCATCGTGGCCGATGGAACCAGCTGCCGGCACCAGATCGCCGACGGCGCCGGCCGGCAGGCGCTGCACGTGGCCAGGGTGCTGGCCGACCACCTGGCGATTTGATCCAGGTCTAGTCCGGGTCAATCCGGTCGCGCGGGCAGGTGTTCCCGCGTTGCGCAGGTTCGGCCGCGCGCCTAGCATGCGGTCAACCTACTTTCCAGCATCCAAGGAGCCCTTCGATGAAAGCCTGTCTTCTGGCCATTGCCGCCCTCGCAACGGCGACCGCCGTTCTGGCCGAGTACCCGGACAAGCCGATCAACATCGTCGTACCGTTCGCGGCCGGCGGCCCGACCGACAAGGTGGCGCGCGATCTCGGCGAGGTCCTGCGCAAGGGGCTGAACAACCAGACCATCATCATCGAGAACGTCGGCGGCGCCGGCGGAACGCTGGGTGCCGGCAAGGTCGCCAAGGCGGCGCCGGACGGCTATACGCTGCTGTTGCACCACATCGGCATGGCGACCTCGCCCGCCCTGTATCGCAAGCTGCCGTACCAGACGCTCGACGACTTCGAATACCTCGGCATGATCAACGAAGTACCGATGACGCTGGTGGGGCGACTCAGCTTGCCGGCCAACAACTTTGCCGAACTGCGCCAGTGGATCGATGCCAACAAGGGCAAGATCAACCTCGCCAATGCGGGCCTCGGCGCGGCCTCGCACCTGTGCGGCCTGCTGTTCCAGCAGAGCGTCCAGGTCGACATGACGACCGTGCCGTACAAGGGTACAGCGCCGGCGATGACCGACCTGCTCGGCGGCCAGGTCGACCTGATGTGCGACCAGACCACCAACACCTCGCAGCAGATCGAGGGCGGCAAGATCAAGGCCTACGCGGTGACGTCGATGAAGCGCCTGACCACGCCGGCGCTGGCCAAGCTGCCGACACTCGACGAGTCGGGGCTCAAGGGCTTCAACGTCTCGATCTGGCACGGCCTGTACGCCCCCAAGGGCACGCCGAAGGCCGCGGTCGACAAGGTCAATGCGGCGTTGCGCAGCGCGCTGAAGGATCCCGAGTTCATCAAGCGCCAGGAGGCGTTGGGCGCGGTGGTGATCACCGACAACCGACTCGCCCCGGCCGAACACAAGAAGTTCGTCGAAGCCGAAATCAACAAATGGGGCCCCGCCATAAAGGCAGCCGGGCAATACGCCGACTGAGGACGTGAGCCCCTGCCTGCGCAGGGGCGATCGCCTCAGGAGGGGCGAGCGCCTGCCAGCGCGAGCGCGGCCCGCAGGGCGACTGAGCGCGTTCAGCTGACGCGCAGCGGAATCGTCACCGGCCCGTCGTTGACCAGCTCGACCTGCATGTCGGCGCCGAATTCACCGGCAGCGACCACGGGATGTCGCTCGAGCGCCAGTCGCAGCACGGTCTCATAGAGTTGTCGGCCCAGGGCAGGCGGCGCGGCGCGTGAGAAGCTCGGCCGATTGCCGCCAACGGTGTCGGCCGCCAGCGTGAACTGACTGATGATCAACAGGCCGCCCGCCACATCCTGCACGCTGCGATTCATCTTGCCCGCCGCGTCGCTGAAGATGCGCAGCTTCAACAGCTTGTCGACCAGCCGGGCCGCCTGCTCGTCGGAATCCTCGGGCTCCGCGCAGACGAAGACCAGCAGGCCCTGAGCGATCTCGCCAGCGATGGCGCCTTCGATGCGAACGCACGCGCGCTGGACGCGCTGCACCAAGGCGATCAAAGCAGATCCCTGGTGTCGCCGAAGTGCGCCTCGACATCCATCGGCAGCAGCTGGATGGTGGCGCGCAGGCCCGGCACGGCGCTCATCAGCGCTTGCTCGACCGAGGCGCGCACGGCCGCCGCACGCCCGAGCGTCCAGCTCGACGGCATGTGCATGTGCAGGTCGACGAACCGGCGCTGGCCGGCACGGCGCGTCACCACATGGTCGAAGCGGATCGCCTGGTGGCGGAACTCCTCCAGCGTGCGGTCGATCTGCGCCAGCACCTCGCCCTCCAGCGCCTGGTCCATCAACCCGTCGGCCGAGCGCCAGATCAGCATCACGCCCTCGCGCGCGATGTTGGCGGCCACCGCGATCGCGATCAACGGATCGAGCCACAGCCAGCCGGTGAAATGCACCCCCACCAGCGCCAGGACCACGCCCACCGAAGTCCAGACGTCGGTGAACAGATGGCGCGCGTCGCCCTCCAATGCCATCGATCGGTGCTCGCGCGCCTTGCGCAGCATCGCGTAGGCCAGCGCGCCGTTCATCGCCGAGCTGATGACCGACAGGCTCAGGCCCAGGCCCAGCGACTGCAGCGGTTGCGGCGCGACGAATCGCCACGCAGCGGCCCAGATGATCGCCAGCGCTGCCACCAGGATCAGCACGCCCTCGAAGCCACTCGAGAAGTACTCGGCCTTGTGGTGCCCGTACGGATGATCCTCGTCGGGCGGCTGGGCCGCGATCGTCACCATCATCAGCGCAAAGATGGCACCCGCGAGGTTGACCAGCGACTCCAGCGCGTCGGACAGCAGGCCGACCGAATCGGTGAGCCACCAGGCACCGAACTTCAACACGATCGTCGCCAGCGCAACCGCAATCGACAGTTTCAGGTACGAACTGATCTGCATCAGCGCATTGTCGCGCCGGCCCACGCAAGATGCGGGAACGTCCGAAGCGTAGCGGGACGTTGAAATCCGGCCAGCCTAGGCACAGAATGAGCCCGGTTCGCCGCCCCCGCAGCGCTGCATCGCAGGAGATCTCGAATGGCCCGACTGAACGTCAACGGCAAGATCCGCGAGTTCGACGCCGAACCCGACACGCCGCTGCTGTGGGTGCTGCGTGAACAGCTGGGTCTGACCGGCACCAAGTACGCCTGCGGCATCGCGGAGTGCGGCGCCTGCACGGTGCATATCGACGGTGCGCCGGTACGGTCGTGCATGCGACTGCTGTCGAGCCTCGACGAGTCCCGGAAGATCGTGACGATCGAGGGTCTATCGCCGGACGGGTCGCATCCGCTGCAGAAGGCCTGGGTCGAGCTCGACGTGCCGCAGTGCGGCTTCTGCCAGTCCGGCATGCTGATGACGGCGGCCGCGCTGCTGGCGAGGAATCCTTCGCCCAGTGACGCCGACATCGACAAGGCGATGACCAACATCTGCCGCTGCGGCACCTACAACCGGGTGCGCGCGGGCATCAAGCTCGCCGCCAAGGCCAAACAGACCTGAAACCGGGAGACGTCGCATGAACCGCGCCACCACTGTCTCGCGCCGCCGATTCCTGGGCAGCTCGGTCGCCGCCGCAGGGTCGCTCGTCGTCGGCATCCACATTCCCGATTCACCGCTGGTCGGCAGCGCCGCCGCGCAGGGTGTTGCGCCAGAGGTCAACGCCTGGGTCGTGATCAAGCCCGACGACACGGTGGTCGTCCGCATCGCACGCAGCGAGATGGGCCAGGGCACACTGACCGGGCTGGCGCAACTGGTGGCCGAAGAACTCGAATGCGACTGGTCCAAGGTGACCACCGAATACCCGACGCCGGGGCAGAACCTGGCGCGCCAGCGCGTCTGGCAGAGCTTTTCCACCGGCGGCAGCCGCGGCATCCGCGAATCGAACGACTATGTGCGCAAAGGCGGCGCGGCCGCGCGGATGATGCTCGTGCAGGCCGCTGCCGGCACCTGGGGTGTTCCGGTCGCCGAATGCACGGCAGCCCAGAGCGTCATCACACATCGACCGTCGGGTCGGACCTTGCGCTACGGACAGGTCGCCGAAGCGGCGTCCAGATTGACGCCGCCGACCGATGTTGCGTTGAAGGACCCGAAGGACTGGAAGCTGGCCGGCAAGCCGATCAAGCGGCTCGACACCCGCCACAAGGTCGACGGCTCGCAGATCTACGGAATGGATCTCACGCTGCCGGGCATGCTCAACGCCGCCATCAGGGACTGCCCGGTGTTCGGCGGCAAGGTCAAGAGCTTCAACGCCGCCGCGGTGGCCATGCGGCCCGGCGTCAAGAAGGTGGTGCCGGTCGGCGACAGCGCCGTGGCCGTGGTCGCCGACACCTGGTGGCACGCGCAGTCGGCGCTCGACGCACTGCCGATCGAGTGGGACGAAGGTCCGAACGCCAACGCGTCGAGCACGAGCGTGGCCGCCATGCTGAAGGCCGGCCTGACGGCCGACGACGCCGCGGCGGGCACCCGGATCGGCGACGCCAAGGCGGCACTGGCCGGCGCCGCGCGAACGATCGAGGCGGTGTACTCCTATCCGCACCAGAACCACGCCTGCATGGAGGTGATGAATGCGACGGCACGCTGGACGACCGAGCGCTGCGAGGTCTGGTGCCCGACCCAGAACGGCGAGGCCGCGTTCGCCGCCGCCGTCGAGGCCTCGGGGCTGCCGTCTGCCAAGTGCGATGTCTACAAGATCCACCTCGGCACCGGGTTCGGCCGCCGCGGCATGACCGACTACGTGCGCCAGGCGGTGGCGATCGCCAAGCAGCTGCCCGGCACGCCGGTCAAGCTGATCTGGTCGCGCGAGGAGGACATGCAGCACGGCCGCTACCACCCGGTGACGCAATGCCGGCTGGTCGCGGGACTCGACAAGGACGGCAACGTGGATGCGCTGCACATGCGCATCTCGGGCCAGTCGATATTGGCCGGCGTGTTCCCGCAGAACATCCGCAACGGGCTCGACCCGGTGACGTTCCAGGGCCTGAACGCCGGCGGCGCCGAGGCGGCGATCGGCTACACGATCCCCAACCTGCTCATCGACCATGCGATGCGCAACCCGCCGGTGCCGGTGGGCTTCTGGCGCGGGGTGAACCTGAACCACAACGCAATCTACCTCGAGTGTTTCATCGACGAGATCGCGCATGCCACCAAGCAGGATCCGCTAGCGCTTCGGCGCAAGATGATGGCCAACCATCCCAGGCATCTGGCGGTGCTGAACGAAGTGGCGGCCAAGGCGGGCTGGGGCACGCCGGCGCCGCGCGGCGTGTTCCGCGGGCTGGCGCAGACGATGGGTTTCGGCAGCTACGTCGCCGCCTGCGCCGAGGTGTCGGTCAGCGACGCGGGCGCGCTCACGATCCACCGCATCGTCGCGGCTACCGACTGCGGGCATGCGGTGAACCCGCAGCAGATCGAGGCCCAGGTCGAGGGCTCCTTCGTCTACGGGCTTTCGGCGATGCTGTTCCAGGAATGCACGCTCAAGGGCGGACGCATCGAACAATCCAACTTCGACAGCTATCCGGTGCTGCAGTTGAAGGACATGCCCAAGGTCGAGACCCACATCAAGCCCTCGGGCGGCTTCTGGGGCGGCGTCGGCGAGCCGACCATCGCGGTGGCCGCGCCCGCGGTGCTGAACGCGATCTTCGCGGCCACCGGCAAGCGCATCCGCGACCTGCCGCTGAAGCATCACAGCCTGAAGAGGGCCTAGACATTGCGCGGTCCGGGTTTCGCCGCGCTGCTCGCCGGTGCGACGGCGGCATTGGGCAGCCCGACCGGCGTCGCGGCGCAGAGCGGCGCCGATTCGATCGCGCGCTACGCGGTCATCGGTGACTCGATACCAGTCCCGCTCGCCGAGCCTGCAGGCGACTCCGACCGTGGGCGGCGCATCGTCGTCGATAGGCAGCTCGGCCTGTGCTTGCTTTGTCACAGCGGACCGTTTGCCGAAGCGCGCTCGCAGGGTAACCTCGCCACCGACCTGAGCGGGGCAGGCTCGCGTTGGAGCGAAGGCCAGCTGCGGCTGCGCCTGGTCGATCCCCAGCGCATCGACCCGCAATCGATCATGCCGGCCTACCATCGCGTCGAAGGGCTCACGCGTGTGGGCTCCGCGTGGCAGGGCAAGCCTGTGCTGACGGCCCATCAGATCGAAGACGTGGTGGCGTTCCTGCGCACGCTGCGCGTGCCGCCATGACCGCGGCGCCGATGCACGCGACGACGCGGCGCCGGGCCATTGCCGGCGCGATCGGCCTGGGTGCCAGCCTGCTTTGGGGCCCTGCGCGCGCGGCCGCGCCGGAGCTGGCTGCCGCGGTGCGCGCCTTCTCCGGTGGCGCACCCACGCGCACCGGTCGCGTCACGCTCGACATCGAGCCGCTGGTGGAGAACGGCAATACGGTGCCGATCACGGTCACCGTGACGAGCCCGATGACGGCCGACGACCATGTGCAGGCACTCGCCGTGTTCACAGAGCGCAATCCGCAGCCCGAGGTGGCGCAATTCACCTTCACGCCGCGATCGGGGCGTGCGCGCGTGTCCACCCACATTCGCCTGGCCACGTCGCAGCAGATCGTCGCGGTGGCCCGCCTGCGCGACGGCTCGTATTGGACGCACGCGGTCGACGTGATCGTCACGCTGGCCGCCTGCGTCGAGTAGCACTTCAGCCAGCACCATGGCCCGCACGCTGATCCACGTGCCCGACACCGCGCGCCGCGACGAAGTGATCGAGATCCGCGCGCTGATCGCGCACCCGATGGAGACCGGCTACCGCGTCGGCGCCGACGGTCGCGCCCTGCCGCGCGACATCATCCGGCGCTTCAGCTGCCGCTATGACGGCGAAGTCGTCTTCAGCGCCACGCTGCACCCGGCGATCGCAGCCAACCCCTACCTGGCCTTTCATGTCGTGGCCGCGGAAACCGGCGTGCTCAGCTTCACCTGGGAAGGGGACAACGGATTCGCGCAGACCGAGACGGCCCGGCTGTCGGTGTCGTGAATCGATTCGGAGCGCCCGGCGTCGCCTCGAATCCATGCGGCCGTGGTCATCCCCCGACTTGCAGGCCCCACCGACATCGTCTGTCACAACTCGAAGGCTTGGGTGCGTGTCTTCTCATGTGAACATTGCAGATTCGAAATCAGCACTGGGTATCGACATGGATCGGAAGACCTCGTTTCACCTGTTCGCCGCAGGGATGGCAGCAACGCTGGGCCTCATGGGGTGCGGCGGCAGCGGTTCGGACACGAGTTCGGGCGTGGGCACGCTGCGCTTGTCGCTGACCGACGCACCCGCTTGTGGCTATGACAATGTGTTCGTCACGGTCGAAAAGGTGCGTGTGCATCAGAGCGGCAGCGCCGGCGACAACGATGCCGGCTGGTCGGAGGTGACCCTGCCCACGCCACAGCGCATCGACCTGCTCACGCTGACCAACGGCACGTTGCTGCCGCTCGGCCAGACCGAACTGCCGGCCGGCACCTACACGCAGATGCGGCTGGTGCTGGGCAACACAACGCCGCCAGGTTGGCCCGCCGGGACGCTGGCCAACTCGATCAAGCCGACCGGCGCCGGCGAGACAGCGCTGACCACGCCAAGTGGCCAGCAGAGCGGCCTGAAGATGAACGTCAACATCGCCGTGCCGGCTGGCCAGGTGGCCGACTTCGCGATCGACTTCAATGCGTGCAAGTCCTTCGTCAAGGCCGGCAACTCCGGCAAGTACATTCTGAAGCCGGTGTTGTCGGTGATCCCGATCCTGTCGCCGGCCGGCCAGCGTATCGTCGGCTTTGTCGACCCCTCGCTGGTCAACGCCGGCACCACGGTGTCGGCGCAGTTTGCCGGCGTACCGATGCGTGCCACCCAGCCGGACACCACGGGCCGCTTCGTGCTCTACCCTGTGCCCGCAGGCACATACGACCTGGTGATCACGGCCAGTGGGCGTGTCAATGCGGTCATGACCGGCGTGCCCGTCGGCGGATCTAGCTCCACCGTTATTGGCAGCGATGCGGTACGGATCGACACGCCGCTCTCGGCGGCGAGCTACGTCGCGTCGGGCACTGTCACCGTGAACGGCAGTCCGGCGGCTACGGGCGGTATCGTCCGCGCGTTGCAGTCGTTTTCCACAGGGCCGACTTTCGAGGTCACGGGCGTCACGGTAAACAGCGTGTCAGGTGAATACAGCTTCATGCTGCCTGCCGGCGAACCGGTGAGGACCACCTACGTCGTCAACCCGGTGTCGATCACCTTTGCGCCGGATATCGTTCCTCCGCCCCAGGCCGGCAAGTATCTGCTCGAGGCCACGGTGCCCACCCTGGCGACCAAGACGACACCGATCACGCTGACTGCTGATACGGTCACCGACTTCGTCTTCCCCTGACCGGCGCGAAGGTGCGCCGGGCCTGACCGCTATCGAGAGCCGCCCGGAGCAGTTTCAGCTTGGCAGCTCGACGTCTGAGGCGCGTGACCCGAACTTCGCACGACGGCTGCTGGCGCCGCGCCGCGTCCGTACTACTTGCACTGCATATGGCCGGTGCCACGCTGGCGCAGTCCGGCGAGACGCGCCGCTCGGGCTTCGTCGCAATGAGTCCGCGCATCCAGGCGATGCAGCGCGACGACCTGCAGAACCCCGGCATGCTATGGGTCGCCGACGGGCGGGCCTTGTGGGCCGCCGCACCCACGCCGGAGCAGCGACCGTGTGCATCGTGTCATGGCGAGGCGAGCCAGAGCATGCGCGGCGTCGCCGCGCGTTATCCGGCGCTGGACGCGATCGAGCGCAAGCCGGTGAACCTGTCGCAACGAATCAACCTGTGCCGCACGCGGCATCAATCGAGTGCGGCGCTGGCGACCGAAAGCCCGGCGCTGCTGAGCCTCGAGGCCTTCGTCGCGCACCAGTCGCGCGGCCTGCCGCTCGCGCCGCCGACGCAGCCGC